>WNFF01000384.1_pt1 | contig 40283 bp, 36 predicted proteins | sample 5400441 | NCBI WGS metagenome assembly WNFF01 (sample SAMN13153345, study PRJNA577476) | soil metagenome | isolation source: 120 cm saprolite under Douglas fir tree site 2 hole 3 replicate 1 | place: USA:California | collected 2015-04-18
GCAGAAGGTATGCAGTCTCACGATCAATCGCGCGGAAATTGTCCAACGGCATCCCACCCAGCGACGAAGAAAGGCCGAATCAATGCGCCGATTCTACCTAAACCTGCTCGCTGTGCTAAGTCCGACAGGCTGCTAGGGCACAGGTACGGAGCGGCGACTTCCGAGATGGCAAGGTCTGCTTGGGGGGGGACACGGCACCGCGACTGATCGACTCACACCCATATTGGGGTTTGCAGACTGTTCGGACTTTATACAAAGTCCGAACAGTCGAGATTTCTTAGAGGTGATTTCATTGACAAATTCAGCACTCAGTTCGACAGCGCCAACTGAAGAAACCCGAACAGTTGCCACCTCCCTCTTTGAGGGGGAGGTGGCGAGGGCGGCGCCGACCCGTCGACGAAACGTCGAGCTTCGCAGCCGCGAGCATCTGACGGCCAACGAGGTCGAGGCCTTGATTGAGGCCGCCAAGGCCAACCGATACGGGCACCGTGACGCCACCACAATCCTGGTCGCCTTCCGGCACGGACTCCGGGCTGCTGAGGTCTGCGACCTGCGCTGGGACCAGGTCGACTTCAATGGCGCAGTGCTTCACGTGCGCCGGGTCAAGAACGGGACGGCGAGCACGCATCCGCTCCTTGGCGATGAGCTGAGAGCCTTACGGCGCCTGCAGGGTCACCGGAAGGGCCGGGGCTTTGCCCTGCCAAATTGCCCAGCTGCCACAACTCGGAACGTGCCGCTGCTGTCGGCGTTGGATTGGTGCGTGGGGCTGTTCGCGGCTGACCGGCCTCACGCAGCCCCGGCCTTTCGCGGATGGCGCCAGAGAGGTCCGGGGCGTCTCTAGATTTGGTCCTGTCCCCATGGCCCAAGCAACCCAACGGCACGGGTGGGCCATTTTCTTTCGCCCCAACGCGAGATGTATCAATCGGCCGCCGACAGTTCAGATTGGCACGCTCTACAGCTTCATGTGGCGCCAAAGAGACCGTGGGATCATTCCCGTCGTGACCAATCGCGATTTGCGTCGCACGTGGAAGACCCTCGCTGGTCAAGCAGGTGTTCCCAAGGAGATTCGAGACCGTATCCAGAACCACGCCCTGCAGGACGTCAGTTCGAAGAATTATGACCGGTGGAACTACATGCGCGAAAAACGGGCCGGCATGACGAAGTGGGACAAATTCGTTCGCGCGATGCTGGCCAAAAAGCGGCCGCTGAAGCTGGTCGCGTAGCTAAGGGCCGTCAGAAGCCACCCAGCGCCCGTTCACAGAACTCCAGACTACGAATCTGGGGGTCAGGAGTTCGAATCTCTTCGGGCGCGCCTCTCCACCGCGCGTCACTTAACAAGCTGCATTGCTCGGCGGCTTTCACGCTGTCGATTGCGGGCCACACCGGCCTTGAAGATGCGTGGGATGAGGCCTGCAACGCCTTACTGACGCTTAGTAAGTTCGGCTTCAATGCTGCGTCGCCGCTCTTCCTGACGGAAGGCACATCTCGTTCTATGTTTTCCGCGAGCATCTGGACTTGTTGAGCCGCGAAGGCCTGCCGCTCCTGCATTACGCGCCCGACTTCGCGCGCGAGGTACACCGGCGATCACTCCTGTCAGGCCCCCTGCTCGCGGGGCGGCGCGCCGTTAGTCCGATCAGCGTTTGAGAAGAAACGCCGCAATCGTCTCTCCTTCCTCGCGTGGATCGCCTTCGGCCGCGTTCCGATGAGCCCGCCGATACCAGTAACCGGCATTGGCGACATCGCCCTCGATGCGATGCAGCCAGGCGTGGACCCATGCACCTTCGGCACTCGCATCATCCTGGGCGATGTGGTGAGCGGCCTCCCAATCCCCGCGCAGTCCGTGCCACACGGCCCGGAGCAATGGGACGGCCGCCGCCGGAGGGGTACCGGTCTTCAGACTGTCAAGAAAGGCAGCGACCTCTGTATTCATGAATACCACTGCGCCGAAACCGCTCGCGCCGCTGGCGTTGCCGCGCGATCACCGCGTCAACCGCCAGCAAGCGTACGATATGAAGTTTAATCCCCGCGGAAGCCTTATCGGTGCTCCGCAGCCTCACCGCCGACCACGTCAGAGCCGGTGCCGCTGCAGCTCGAAGGCCCATAGCGCAGGAATTTCTGCAGGCGCTTTCCCGAATCCACCTCGGCCGTATAAATGTTCCCGGCGGAATCGATGCTGACCTGGTGGAGGTAGTGGAAATTGCCTGCCATCCGGCCTGCACGTCCGAGACGGCCCAGTTCCTGAAGATTCTGGCGATTGATGATGTAGATTGTCATGTTGGTGTTGTCGCCGATGTAGAGGCAGCTCTGAGCCTTGTCGGTCGAGAAGTTCATGGACACGGATGTGCCGGGCATTTCGGGCTGCGTATAGGTGTGCTCGCTTATGAATTGCTCAGCAACATAGCCACACTTGCCCGCCTCCCCGTTCGGATTGCTGCACGGCTTGCCCAGATCAGGATCCAGATTGTTGAACACCTGGATACGGTCGTTGCCGCGGTCGCAGACATAGAGCTTGCCGTCATCGGTAATCTTGACGCAATGTACCGGATTCCTGAAGTAGACCGGCTTCTTGTTGCCCCTGGCATAATCGTCCGGCCAGGCACCAGCCGCGCGCGCGGCAGCGTCGTCTACCGGATTGTTGCCGTAGGCGCCGAAATGGCCGACATACTTGCCGGTATCGGCATCGACGATCAGCACGCGGCGATTGCCATAGCCGTCCGCTACGTAAAGCCGGTTGGTCTTCGGATCCACCACCATATCCGCGGGCCGATATAGGGTCGGCGTGCCGTTCAACCCGCCATTAGTATCGTTGCTCGCGGGAGCGGTCGGCGTGCCGCCGATCCGCAATTTGAAATTGCCGTCCATGTCGAACTTGAGCACAAAGCCGTCGCCGCCATGGCGGTTGGTGGTCCAGGCGCTTGCGTCTTTCGGAACATTGTCGCTGTTGCCCGCGATCCAGACGTTGTCGCGATCGTCGACATAGATGCCGTGCTCGACGTTGGGCCAGATGCAGCCCGCTTCCTCCTTGCAGTGACTGGCCAGCCAGCCCGGGTCGGACGGACCGCCCCACGCGCGCAGCAACTTGCCGCCGGCGTCGAATTCCAGCACCCCGGGCGCGGCGCGGCAGCAATCCGCGCCAAAGCCATTGACGCGAGCCTGGCCCAGCCCATTCGCTGTCTGCCCCTTGGCGTTGGTAACGCCGGCCAAAGCCTTTTCAAGAGGAACGACGCGTCGCTTCGAGATGGCATTAGCCGCCTTCCGTCCCGTTGTCAGGCTGCGCGATTACAGTGCGGTCGCGATCACCACGATCGCGCCAACCGCCTGGCCGTGGCGATCACCGCCTGACGCAGCAGCGCATCCACCACGGCCCCCGCCCGTCTGGTTTCCGCTACGGCCGGACCAGACATATGGGTCAAATTCGCCCGTGGTGTTCCATCGGCGTGGACGGCAGCTCATCCCCCGATAGCTTCCGTGCCGGACAAATGAGGGTGACGGTAGAGTCGGGCCATGAGCAGACGTTACACCCAGGTTAGGGGTCACCACTCCGTAAATGTCTTGGGTGGTCATACCGGCCAATGACGGCGGCGAGTCAGTCAGCCGGCCTGATGTTCTGGTTTACACGAAAGAAGTTGGTGGGATCGAAGTGGCGCTTGATTTCACTCAGCCGTAAATAATTGTCGCGATAGGTCGCTTTGATACGCTCTTGCCCTTCGTCCATAAGAAAATTCACGTATGCGCTGCCTGCAGAATGGGGGTGGAGCGCGTCCCAGTATGACTTCGTCCAGCCGATGATACGCTCGACGTTTCGTGCGTCCGGGTCGACCCCGACGATGACCTCGGCCCAATTGGCGTCGCGGTAACTGAACGCGGTCTCGCGCTTGCCGACGCGGTGGGCTGCGCCGTCGATCGGGTAAAGGTGCTGGTCGAATGCGGTGTCGGAATGGCGCTTCCGAATTTTGCATGCAGCGCAATTGCATCGTCGCTGAGTTGATTGATGAAATCGGCGCGCCAGTACCATTGCAGGCCCGGCGGGTAGAGCCGTCGAATGCGCTCTGGAGCGCCGGATATGGCATGGGCCCCACGGCATGCAGCAGCGGAGGGCCAAAGTCCCGCACCGGCTTAAAAATGGTGTCCGCCTGTTCGGCCGAGCCGACATAACACCAGAGCACGCCGCACAGGTTCTTCAGATGCAAATGCTCGGGAAATGGTGCGGCGGGCGGCACGATCAGGAAGGTAAAGAATCCGTTGAGGTCGTCGGGTGCTGACGCGATGAAATCTCGGTACCATTGCATCGTCTGCTGGGCCTGCTCTATCGGCCATAGCGTCGGACCTGCGATCACGGTTTCGACTGGATGCAATCGAAACAGAAATGACGTGACGATCCCAAAATTGCCGCCGCCGCCGCGAAGCGCCCAAAATAGGTCGGCATTTTGTGCAGAACTTGCATGATACCAAGCGGCCGTCCGCCAACACGACATCCGCCTGCAGAAGGTTGTCGATCGTGAGGCCATATTTGCGTGTCAAATGGCCGATCCCGCCGCCGAGGGTGAGGCCGCCGACGCCGGTCGTCGAGACGATGCCACTCGGCGTCGCCAATGTTACCCGGTGAGCTGCATCGAATGAACTCTGAAGGAGCCCAGCATGCCCCTGTTTATCATCGAGCGCAATTTCGCCGAGCAACTCGAGTTCACGCGCGAAGGTGCGACCGAAGTAACAGCCATCAACGACGACGTCGGCGTGGCGTGGGTCTATTCATTTCTCAGCGCCGACAAAAATTCTATATGTCCGCCGCAGGAGTCAGCTTGAAGGAAGCGAAAAACTTCATCGAAGCTATCCAGCGCCGATCTGGGTTTTGAGCGAGTGCCCTGCCTATAGAATCTACTGGTGTAACGCAACAAAACCGATTCGATCGAGCGCGTCTAGACGCCGGCTTCCTACAACGCCCGCATGTCGGCTTGGGGTCATGGCTGCCTTCCCGACTGCGTTCGCACCACGACTGGAGTACCACAGATAGCTGCGTACTTTTGCACCGCAAGACTTGGCAGAGTCGGGCCAATAGCGGTCATTCTGGCGCAATTGAAGATTTACAAACTCACGAGCACTCGAACCGCGGTGTAGCCCGAATGGAGCGAGTGCTCTATCTTTGGGGCAAGGTCGCACGTTCCGCGGGCCGCCAAGATACAGGGAGGACAACATGACACCGTCACGCCTCGCCGCCGCCAGCGGTTTCCTCGTCGCATTGCTCGGATCGCCGTCTGTTGCCGACGTCATTTCCGATTGGAACACCGCGGTTGCCCCGCCGCCGCCGGAGCTAAAGGAGGTCACTGCCGATCCTTCGACCACCGCGCTTCTGTTTCTCGATATAATGAAAGGAAACTGCACCGCGCGCCCTCGCTGCGTCGCAGCGATGCCGAACCTGAAACGGCTGCATGATGAAGCGCGCGCACACAACATGGTGGTCTGGTACAGCCTCGTCGGCTCGAACGGCAAGGCGACGCCCGACGACATAATGGACCCCGCGATCAAGCCGCGCGCCGGCGAATGGTACCGTCAACCCGGGCCGGACAAATTCATGGGCTCTACTCTCGAGCCAACTCTCAGGCAAGCCGGCATCAAGACCGTGATCGTCTGCGGCAACTCGTTCCAGGGGGCGACCGTCGGCACGGCTTCGGGCGCGGCGCAGCGCGGCTACAAGGTCATCGTTCCAGTCGACTGCTCAGCGGGCGAGGACGTCTATCACGAACAATACGCGGCATTCCATCTGGCGAAAGGTGGGCCGGCGGGCGTCACCAGCAATGTCACGATGACGCGCAGCACGATGATCAAATTCTGAGCGATGCGTCTCTCCCACACAGACAGACAGTGTCGTTCTATTGGAGAGCTGCCAGCGGGACGTACCGAACTCTCTGCTGCCACCAAAGGCGCGCCAGCGAAGAGCTTGAAGAAGGACCTCTCTCTGATAGCGGAGCGAAGAAATAAGATCGCTCACGAGGTCGGTCTACAGCGTTCCATTGCGCGAACACCCTGATTCCGGTCCAGTGGAAGCGCGCCGAAATGCCTAAATACGAAAGCACTTTCTCGAGAGACATGCGAATGCAGTGATTTAGGGCTTCGTTGATCAGGATATTGCGCATGAATGAAGGACCGCGTGAGAGGAAACGAAACCGCCTAAAGGTCCTTCAGAGTCTGACCTGCGGTGCGGTGGGTTTGCTGGTGGCGTTTGACGTCGTAAATATGCGCCTGCCGCTGTATTGCCTTGGCTTGGCGAGCGACCGTGTCGGAGATGTGTTTCATGCCGTCACAAGGCTTGTCAGACACAGCTTGCCTGATGTCCTCGACCAGTTCCAGAGAAACGCTATTACGGTTTCCGACGCTCTGTATCTGGCCTTGACCGCGGTATTGATTGGTGCCGGCTTCGTTTTTCTGAGGGATACCTGGCGGGCACTGGCGAAAGCGCGCCCCGGCCGCTGGGTGCCTCTGCCGCGTTTTGGCCGGCATCGAGCCGTTCTGACGGTATTGGCTCTCGGCGGCGGGATGGCATTCGTCTGGCAATATGGCGATTTGCCGTGGCTCGCTGGCCAGTTGATCCGCTCGCTTTGGCTCGGCGTAAAGGCGGCATATGGAAATCGGGACACTTTCTGGCAGGCGGTTCAGGCAGTCCACGAAAACAAGGAGACGATAGCGCAGGTTGTAAAAGCCATCGTGAGCGCAATTGCCACTTACGTGACACTGGAGGTTGCCAGAGTCGTGGTCGACTTTGCGCTCGCGATCATCCATTTTGCGTCGCCCGTTGTGTTGCCGGTTGCTCGGTATGGCTATGCCGGTTACAAATACATGCGTCCGTGGCTTCCGCACCTCGAGCCCACGCAACGCCAAATTGATTGGCTACACGGCGCTGGCAGTGTTGCTGCCGGGTCGCTCTTTGGTCTCACCAATCTGGCTTTTCCCCAAATTCCAGATGGGCTGTGGGCGGCCTCGGTACCGGGGCTTATTGTTTTTGCCGGGCAGAGGCCCAATCTGATCCTCACGATCGGTCATGTGGGCGGCCATATGAGCCGCTATCTGATCCATTATTTGCGCATCGCAATACAATACACGCGCGCCCATCCAAGAGGGGCTCTCGGTATCGCCGGCGGGGCTATGGTGGGCGGGGCTATGGCCGGCGCATTTGATGCATCCGGTTCCCTGTCGAGCGTCGTGATCATGTGGGGAACTCTCAAGGCAGGCTATTTGGCTGCCGCGATCGCGTCGATCATTGCCGCAGTGCGCGGGTCTGTCAAAATCATCACGTATGTGAGCCAAGCCGGCAGTGCTGTCGCAACAGGCGCCAATGCAACCAGACAAACTATGGCTACTGCGGCCCGCCAGCTCACTGCACTCTGCCGCAGCTTGGCGAACGCAGCAAGAAGACTTATGCCGCACGTATGGTTGGGGCCTCCGACACAAGAAAACACCCCGAGCTGCCGCCCAATTTCCGCAGCGTGATTTCGTTTCGCCGGCCGACCGTAGTGGCGCAGCTACGACGCGAGCCTGCCACAACGGATCATGCGACGGCTTTGTTGTTTGCGTAGCGAGCGAGACGGAAAATAGGCTTTCCCACCGTCCGTAGGCACCACCAGAGCGGCCGCAAAAACTGAAGAACGAGAAGCGTCCCAATTAAGTATACGGCGAAGATACCAACGAAGCGATTGCTGCCGAACTGTTCAGCGACCCACCCGCCCGCGGACGCAATGAGCTGCGGCCGCGTGATCGCAACGTATGCAAACGCGATCGGAGCGACGAACATACCCGTCTTACCGACAGTGCTAATCGCTTCGTACGCGCCTTCCGCGGACACACGAATCACATTGTTCTCGGCCGTGCCTTCTGCCGCTGCGAGGCGCATCGTATTTTTCTCAGCGGCGGCGCCCTCTGTTCCCAGCCGAACGGCGCTTTTCTCGATGGTTTCTGCCGTACCGACCCCGAGACGCGCCGCCTTTGCGGCGGCACCGAATCCCCCCGCGACAATGGTAACATCGAGAGCGGCAAAACCTACCTCTTTCCAAGAAGGTAGTCGTTCCCCGCGGACCAAGATTGTCTCAATATCTCCGACACCGCCGAGGAGTAGGTCCTTCAGCCCAAGCATTAGTCGCGTCATCGGTTTTCGTTTAGCTGTGCCGTCGACGATCTCGAACTCAGCAAGCATTTCGTTACCGCGTGCGGCCAAGCGATAGATCGCTATTAAACCGATCTGTTCGCGAGTGATATCGGCCAGTTTCCATTTCGGCTTTTTACCATCCCACATCTGTTGCAAAGCATCCCCGACGGCCTGCCGAATTTGAAATTCACGCGAACCATGTTCGACGAAAAACGCTATGACCGGAATCACCGGGTGCCCGTACCGATCGAGAACCATCTGGAAAGTCCCGTCCTCGCCGTATACGGCAAACGTCTTTGCGGCAGTTGCTGGATACCGTCGCGCGGCCTCGTACGCACTGAGTCCATACTTGAGGCAGATCGAAAGCAATCCAATATCCGCCTTGTCGGTGTACTCCTGCGATAGCGGGCATTTCGAACCTTGAGCGCGCGCGTCATCGGCGATAGCGGCGCGGACAGCCAATTCTTCAAATCCTCGCCGATCTGACGCCATGGTTAGGAGGGCGGCGATCAGGGCTGCGATCCCAAGGGGCATAACGAACGTCTTGAACATTTTCGCTTTTCCATAGCGGCCCCCCGGAGGCTAACCCGCCATTGTCGGCGCCACACGCCGCAGACGCAATACAGCGCGTGTCTGCCCGACCGCGGCTTCCAACCGCAGGACTCTCTTGCCATCACTCACGGATGCCTTTGCAAATCTCCCAAACCGGGTGCTCATTGCTCAGATAGACGCTTTAGATAACCTCATCGGCTGCGGAGCGCCGTCTACGCCGCATGAGTTGGGCTGATTCAAATCGACGACAGTTTGGTGGCAATCCAAGCGTTTGCGAGCGATCTGGCACAATCGCTATCCGTTCGAATTGGCGCCGGAGGTTCAGATGCACACGACCGGTCTCACCTGGACTGATCTCAATGACGGATTCGTGGTCGCGATCCATATCGAGGCAAAATCGGGCGAGGCGGACGCGGTCGCCGCCCTGTCTCCCGCGAACCCTGGTAATCGGTCTTGGGACTGAAATTCGTCACGTCGATCACGAGCGTAGTGCCCTCCCAGCGGCCGCGCGAGTCGCCGTACCACTGGCGTATGTGGGCCGCAAGGTGAGGGCTCCCGTTCATGACGATGTTACGTTGCCACCCTTGCCCCTGACCGACGTCGTAGAAGATCGCGATGCCGCCCGGCGTCTGCACGATGCGGCGGAAGCTGCCGTTGTTGGTTCCAAATTCGGGAAGCCCGCCGGTCAGGCAGCGCTCCGCTACGAGCTGTCCTCGGGACCATCGTTGCGATTCATACGGGCGGTGTTGTAGCGCAGAGCAAGCTCGGCGCGCCGTGGCGAAGGCGTGGGATGGTATTTCCAGCCCCTGCAGGCCGCCTCTTGGTTCTTGCACGTCTCGGTCGATTGCAACAAGGCGAGACGAAATTCGCGTTCCGCAGCAGCAATCTTTTGAGCCTCGGGCGTCAGCGGCGGCATCCGGCCATCGGGCGGATCGACAATCAGCGACGTGCGCGTGCCGGCGCGCTTGAAGGACACGAACACATTGTTATACGAACCGGAGACGTCTCGCTCGGTCCCGCGCTCCGCACGCCTTTCCCGACCGAGGATCTCCGAACGCGCTTTGTCAATTTCAACTCGCTGTGCCTCGGTGAAAAATTCCTGGTTCGCGTACTTTGGGGGGCGCTGCAACGGCGTGTCCGTTTCGTCGGTCCAAATGCCTTGCAGGTCGGGTTCGCCCCACGGCGTTTTCAGCGCCGGGGCTAGCGCGGCGGAATTTGCCGGAGCCTGAGCCGATGCCCGTGAAGTGGGCGTCGAAACGACTGCGCTGACCGCTACCACCGTAGTGGCGGCCATTCGCATCGAGCCCGAGAACTTGCGCATGATGATCTCCTTTGCCCTGCGGTACGTTACCTCAACATCGCAATCCGGCGTAAGAGAAGCTTTTTGCCGACCAACCCGGACCATCAAGTTGCTGCGCTTCAAGAATCGGTGGCTTTCCGGGGAACTCCGGACGGATTGCTTTGCGCTTTGATGCCGCCTTGGTCGATCGGATTTGAAATTTGAAAACGACGCAGTGATTCCCAATGTTGTTTCGCCGGGTGTACGCTTGGGAACGTCAGGCATCGTTCTGGACGGTTTATGCGCGGCCATGACGCCGAAGATGGAGGGAGGACACAGCCATGTTGTCACGACGCACGTTTCTCAGCACCACAGCCGCCGTAGGTGCCGCGCTGGCGACACAACGTTCCCACCAGGCGGTGGCACAGGTCGACCGCCGCATGATCGTCGACGCGCAAATCCATCTGTGGAAGGCGGAGTCGGACGACTGGAAATGGGTTCCCGGGGCGCAGCCGCAACTGCCAGTCCCATTCACGATCGAGCGCGCGATCTCCATGATGGACGAGGCTGGCGTCGACCGCGCTGTCATCGTCCCGCCGTCCTGGCCGGGCGACCGCAACGACTATGCCATCGAAGCGGTACTGCGCCATCCGGCCCGTTTCCGCATCATGGGCAAGATCCCGCTCCAGGACCCGAAGGGCGCGGCACTGCTGCCGACCTGGAAGCAACAGCCGGGCATGGTCGGGCTGCGAGTGATCTTTAACACGCCGCAGTCACAGCCCTGGCTCACCGACGGGACGGTGGACTGGCTATGGGCGGCTGCAGAGAAGGCTGAACTCCCTATCATGTGTTTCGCGCCTCCGCGGACGGCAGCGTTCGGCCGCGTCGCGGAGCGTTACTCTGGCCTGCAACTCATTCTCGATCACATGGGTGTCACCGCCGCCATGGTGCGCGACAACACGCTCGCTGAAGGAATTGCCGGCACGGTTGCGCTCGCGAAATACCCCAACGTGAGCGTCAAGGTGTCGGCCTCGCCGGGGCTATCGCGACAACCCTATCCGTTTCGCGATGTCGCCGAGCACATCAAGCGGGTGTTCGACGCCTACGGCCCGCAGCGCAGCTATTGGGGCACCGACATCACGAACAGCTACGCCAAGGCGAGCTACCGCCAGCGCATCACGCACTTCACTGAAGAGCTGAGCTTCCTCTCGGAGGCCGACAAAGACTGGGTGATGGGCCGCGCAATCTCGCAACGGCTGAGGTGGACGTAGCGTCCAAAGGTTAGTTCGGCGTTTGCCTCGATTGCTCAACATCTCGCCCGCTCTCAGCAAATCGGACAACGCCTCTCCCTGACCGCACGCGGGGATGCCGTGGTCCGAGCGATGTTGCGGGAATAAACGGAGGTGAGCAGCGATCACCCGCAGCGCAGCGTGCTCGCCATGACTTAGCGCGGCGGGCCCCGGTGCTTCGAAGCCCCGCGATCAGTGGTAAAGTTGGGTTAGGGGTAAACCGGACATGGCGGACGCTCGGCCGTTCCGACGCGAATGACCGGACCTCGAAGCTTCATCCGCCGCACCTTCGCCGATCACAGGGGCCCCAGAAAGCCGGACGGGCATTCAGTGGACCAGACTTGTCGTTCATGTAGGCGAGCATGGCGCGGCGCAACGCGTCGGTGCGGCCAGCCTTGGGATCAGTCTTCATGATGTCGAAGGTCGAGGTGGTGGTGAGACGCGTCGCGGCTTCGGAATCGACTGACCAGTGCGAAGACGAGGAGCGCGATTCTCACCATCACCTGACTTGGGCAGCAGAACCAGTGGTGAGGCTCGCTTGCCTGCACCGAGAAGATGAGGGGCACCGCGCGCCGGGTCCGCCCCAACGTACAGCGCCTGGCCTGCTTATCGAGTCGCCTGTTCCGGCGCTCGCTGCACGATCTCGATGCGCGCGCCCCACGGGTCAGTGATATAGGTGATGATCACGCCGGTGGCTTCATTCTTCCGCGGCGGCTCGTCGAGCTTGATCCCCTCCAATTCGATCTTGCGCACAAAGGCGGCGTGGTCCTTCACGTCGACGCCAAAGTGGTCGAGCACGCGACCCTTGGTTGGTGTCTGCATGGTATCAGCTTTGGCGAAGCGGATTTGCGCGCCCGGAATGTCAACGACTGGAGCGTTATTACGCATGCCGGCCTTCCCGCCAAAGGTCTTTGCATACCAGGCCTGTGCCTTGGCAATTTCGCCTTCCGGCAGGAAGAGGTGAATGTGCTCGTGCTTGATCGGCACCGACTGAGTCTTGTCTTCGAGAATTTCGATGCGCAGGCCGTCCGGCGTCTCCACGAATGCCTGGTCGAGCCGGTTGTTGTTGCCGGGCAGCACCGGCACGCCGGCCGCCTTCCATTGCGCAACGCGCTCCTGCACGTTGTTGACGATGAAGCCCACGTGATTCACCACCGAGCCCTGGCTGCCGCCGTTCCCGGCCGTAGTCCCGAGCGTCAGGTTGATGCGCATGCCAGGGAACAGCAAGGACTGCGCATTGCCCGCGAGCGGCTGCCCGCCCATTCCGACGAAGATTTTCTTGTTGGTCTCCGCGTCTTTCGACGCGAGGTGCCAATGACCCATGGTGACGCCCACCTCGTTGAATGGGGCGTATTGGGCGTTGGCGGTACCGGCCGCCAGCGTCGATGCAACAAAGAGCCCGGCGATTGCGATCCTCATAAATGCCTCCTTTATGCTGTCCTCGCCTCTTTCGGCGGCACGCTTAGCATTTTGCCATATGTGCGTAAGCTTGTCCGTTCCGCCGGTGCGGTTGCCGACGGTGCCACACCGCCCGTGGAGCTGCACCGCTGCTCTGCGCTCGTTGCCGGCGGACTGGCGCGTTCGGAGGTCAAGCGGACACGGCGCTGGCGCGCTCGAATCGGCACTCGTGACAGGCACAGTACAAGTCAACGAGGCACAGCCGCCGGACTTCGACGTCACGCTCTTCGCGCCTAAGCATTGGGTGCACTACTGCAACGGATCGTCCCGAACCGACTGCACCCCGCCGACGTTGTCCTTGGTTCTCGGGTCAGGGCCGCGTCCCTCGGCGAACGCGCGCTCCTCCACGCGCCGCCCGTGCAGCAGCCAGGCAGGCCGAAGTTTCCCTCGATGCAGCGCGGCTCGCAGTAAATCCTGTTTTCCTCGTCGCTCTGTCGGGCGAACTCCTGCTTGATGGTCCATGGCCGCGTCCACACGGTCGGATCTTCGATCAGGACCTCGTAGGCAAGGGTCTTTGGCCCAGTGCGCGTCCAGCGCTGGCTGCCCCGCTTCCCTTCCAGTCCTCGCCCAATTCCCTCGCATTGACGAGTGGTCATTGGCGCTACGCAGCTGGGGTCGCTTTGCGAGCTCGATCATGCCCGTCAAGACGTAGGTTTCCTGGGCAATTTCTTGGGCGCGATTTTTTCGGGGTCAGCTAAGTGCTTGATAAGATGGTCGGAGTGGCAGGATTTGAACCTGCGACCCCCTCGTCCCGAACGAGGTGCACCACCTCTAAGGTATTGATTTTTCAGGATGTGACAAGCCGTTTGCCCCGTTTTGTTCGTCTCATTTCATGGGTTTCCTGGGCATTCTTGGGCATGTTCTTGCCCCGTTCGCGAGACCGATCGAAGGCCTCGTCAACTCCGTCCTGAAAGTCCGGATGATGGTGCCAATAGTGCTCTCGCAGGGTTTGCTCCGACATCCCGAGGAATCCGGCGGCGTCGTTCAGGTCGGCGCCGCCCTGCATCAACCAGGTGGCCGACGTGTGACGCAGAATGTGGGGAACGACGTCGAGGCCAAGCCCTGCATCTCGCCGCGCCCCTTCCCACGCTGTCCGAATTTTCCCTGTCAGCGGCGTCCCGTTCACGTGAACCACGTGACAAATTTCGGCCATCGCGTCGAGCCTCTCCCACCTCTTCATATGAGCCAACAACCGAGGCGTAATCCGCGCCGGTGGCTGGCGCTTGCTCGTCTCACGCTCATTTGCGCCGCGCCGGAAGAGAAGTCCGCGTTCTATGTTGACATGTGGCTCGACCGCGGTCGCGTTCCAGCGCGCACGAACCATTGCCATATGGCGCGTGCCTGAATAAAGACCGATCAAGATGAAGCGACGAAGATGTTTTCGGCGACTGCGAATTTGCTTTCGGATGCCCTTTGCATCCGGCATTTTTTCAAGTTTTCCAGTCCCAATCGTATCGCCACCCGAGACACGCCCACAGCAGCAACGCAGCTTCGGTGCGCGTCAGCCACCGCTGTCGCCGCGGGGGCTTCGGCGGCAACGTTACAACCGGTACAGCATCTAGGGTGAACTCGGCATGATAGGCTGCGATTGCCGAGGCGAAGTCCTCAAGCTCGCGTCGCGCGGTTGATGCGCTAACCCGCGGTGGTCAGGACATCAGCGATCGGCAACACCCGATGGTCGCTTATGCCTACTTTCGGTTTGTGCTTACGCGCGATGAAACGCGCAAGTGCTCTCTCCGCGCCCTCACTGTCTCCAGGGCCGCAACCTGTGCTGATTTCATCTCCGGCGGCGAGGATGACCCAGATAGGGCCACGTCCTTTTCGGTCGCGGAGATACAAACGCGGGGGCTTCGTCGGGCGCGGCATCGCTTGCGCATTTCTCTGAGGGCGGCAGGGGTCACCAAATCTTTGCCGGCAATCCGCTCCGCCGTCAATGATCCTGCGGCAATCTCCGTGCGTAACGACCGAACGGTCAGGGGTCCATCGGGCCAGAATACGGCAGCTGCTTCGACGAGCGTCATAAGGTCTTCGTCGCCCCACTCCTCCGGGCGCGATCGAATTCGCACGCGTGCGAGCGGGTCACGGCGAGGCATCGTCAGCGTCTCCTCTGCGGAAAGGCTGGCGATGGCGACCTGCCTTCTATGCCGCTGGCTACGCACCCAAACAAAGATAACTCGATGTGGCTTCCGTCAAACAGCGACCCAATACTGACGACGCCACGTCGGGCACGATTGAGATGCTTTTCTCCCCTCATGCCAAACACCTTGCAAGCATCCCAAAATTCAAATTAGGTCGCCACCCAAGGGAGGATGTTGCGTCCGTCTGCATTTCGCGGGGCATTAAAGAATTGACGATCGGGGGTTCATCCTTGGGTCCGCGGGCCCGGCACAAGAGATGATTCCGAACAGTCCTGGAACAGCGCCTTCCTGATTAGCGCATGGACGCCCCAATTGCCGTCCGCCACCTGCGTGATACCGAAATCCACGGCTGCCGACATCAAGGAGATCGCTTCGTCCTCCGACAATCCCTTCGCGGTCATCAGGAAGCGGCGGGTCTTGCGGAAGGCGTCGCGCATTGCAAGGTCCAGGGAACTCTTCTTGTAGATATCGCTCTGGGCTGCCTCACCCAGCTCTGTAAGGTAGTTGGAATAGCTGAAGCCGTGGACAATCCAGGCATCCGGCGTTTCAATCAGCGGATAGGTTACGTCGGCCAGTATCGACGATGCCAAGTCCTGCCTCTTGTGCAGGACGAGGCGGAATACGCCCGTGAGGGAGCATTCGATCGCGGTGCCCGAGACCTCCCCATCGCCTTGCGACAGATGCGGATCGCCAACTGAAAGCAGAGCACCGGGCACGTTCACCGGCAGATAGAGGCGAGTACCCTTCCCGGCCCGCCAGTTATCGATGTTACCGCCGAAATAGCCGGGCGGCACGGAATCGATCAGACCCGGCTCCCGAGGTGCAACCGCCATGACGCCGAAATGCGGACGCGCTGGAATGCGGACATTGGCGAGCACGCCATATGTCGGTTGGATCGCTCCGCGGTCGACCGGAACGCCGGGATAGTCCATTAGATGATGAACCACGCCGAATGGATCCCTCTGGGGCACCCAGGGGTAGCTGTATATGGCCTTCGCCGACGACCAGTCGTCGGCGCCTTCGACTTCGAAGATCGTGATCACCTCCCGTGGCCGCGGGCCGGAGGCGAGTTCACCATATTGTAGGCCCCACCACGTCGCAGCGTTGCTGCCGAAGGCCTTATCGCGATATGCGGGGTTGGCACTGAGGCGCGGGTTAATGTCTACGATTTGCAACTCGAGCAGATCGCCTGGCCGGGCCCCACGCATCGCAATCGGCCCCGTGCAAATATGCACCCCGAAACCCTCGCCGGCGCCTCGCCCGCACACCGTAGCGTCCATCGGCCCGGCGCCACGGCGGTCGACAGCCTTGCGCTCGGGCGTCCAGTGGAATACCGCCTCGGCACCAGAATCGCCTCGGACCATCCGATCGTAGTCGTCGCAAGCGTGCTGCGACAACGTCTCGATCGTCACCAGATCGCCGCTCTCGATTTCGAGCACTGGCGGAATATCGCGGCTGAAGTAGCCCCAGTGGACAGTTGTCTCCGTCGCCCGTAGGTGGTGGTGGCACGGTCGAGCGGACGCCCGCCTGCAAAGGCGATCCTCCTCCCGTGCCGCCGCGGCAGAGCTGGGATCGGAATGCAGGCCGGACGGTGTTGTGGCCACCGGCTCCTCGATGAGAGCCTTCCTCCGTCTCAACAGGCTCGGGGCTTCGGGCCAGCCCCGGTTGGCATATTGCAGCATCCGATCCGCCATTTCGGCCGTAGCGGCGCGGCGGAAGTTGCGCGGCGAAACGCCATAAGTATCATGGAACGCCCGGCTGAAATGCGCCGCGTCGTTGAATCCCCACCGAAAGCAGATATCCGAAATGGATAAGTGGGAATGGACCGGATCCGTCAGATCCTCACGGGCGCGCTCGAGCCGTCGCGCGCGCAGAAAGTGCAAGAAGCTTTCGCCGCTGCGCTCGAACAGCTTCTGCACGTACCGCACCGAGGTACGCTCAGCCGCAGCAACATCGGCAATCGTCAACGCAGGGTCACCAAGGCGTTGCTCGATCGCCCCGCGAAGCCGGTGCAGCGTCCGCGCCGTGCCCTGGCGCAGGGTGCTGCCGGACTGGCTGTCAGGTGTGGTGTCCGCTGTCCCCGTGAGCATCTGTGCCAGCAACTCAAGCAGAGTTGACTCGATCGGCCGGGCCATTTCCTCCTGCATATCCTCCAGTGTCTCGGACAACGTCCTCAAGAATCCGGACAGCACGCGCGTTCCGACTGCCTTCGGCGGTAGCCGCACATCGCGCGGCGAGAAGGAATCGAGCATGCGTGTTCTGAGTGCTGTCTCAGGGAGAGCGAGGACAAGCAGCTGGGAATTTGTGTGAATCACAAGAGGGGTGAACTCTGTGGCGCCTCCGAAGACCACATCATTCGGCGCGAGCTTGGAGCGCTGGTCGCCGCGGGCGAGGTGCATGTCACCCTCAAGCGACAGCGCCAACCAGCGCGTCACCGTTTCTTGCGGTGGCATCGTTAGGATGATCTGCGGCGGCGCTGCGAGTCGCGCAGCCGTGAAGCTACCTGCGAAATGGCGGACCGTCAGCGTACCCGCGACATCTTCGGAAACCGTCTCCTCACATTTCAGGGAAAGCCGCGCCAGCGCTTCGGACCAGGCATCTCGGCGCGCGGCGACCGCGTAGGTCTCGGGACTGAATGCCCAACGCTTCGGCGACATCGGGTCAACCCTTTCCGCTTCCAGGGCGCCCCACCAGCGGCCGCCACCGTGCGTCGCCATCGCGGCAGGCTTGCGCGAAATAAGCAAAAGTCGTGCCCTTCGCCGCGCAGGAGGGAGTCCCGACCAGCGACGGAAATCTGGAGCTTACGCTCAGATTTGCATCAGGAATGCCCAGATCACAAGCATACCGGAACGAAAGCACGTTCGGGCTGGCAAGTTTTTGGGCGCGTCTAGACAAGACGCTTTCCAGCACTGCGAGCAATCTGAAGCCGTCGCCGGGCGGTGCTCCGCAAGACGGCGCGCATAGGAAGGGGCTCTTGATCAATCATTGCTTCATACCGGCAAACCCGGAAACGGTGCATTGGGGGTATTTTTCGAAATCCGTCGCGCCTGTCGCTCGGGTCACTTCGGGCGACTTCGCGACGATAGAGGCCCTGACCCACCACGCGGGCGATGACTACGATCTCATGATCAAGGGCGATCCTGGAGCAGAATCGGTCTATGGCTGGACGTCGCGTCGCAAGAATGTGCCCCGTCGAGGGGCCGGCCGCGTGGACGGTGCCGATCGCGGTGCGGGTGAGGGCCTTGGGGTTCACCTGCTGACTGGGCCGATCCATGTGGAGGACGCTCGCGCCGGCGATGTGCTGGAAGTCCGCATCCTGGACATTAGGCCGCGCCCCTCCATGCATCCGGAACATAAGGGCCGCGCTTTCGGCGTCAATCTCGCCGCGTGGTGGGGCTTGCACTATAAGGACCTCATCGAGCAGCCCAAACCGCGCGAAGTCGTCACCGTATTCGAGCTTGACGCGACCGGCCGCGAGGATTGGGCGACTGCTCTCTATAGCTACGTACTGACGCCCCAAACGGACCCAGACGGCGTGGTTCACCCAAAGGTCGACTATCCCGGCGTCATCGTCGACCACAGCACGGTTATCAAGCGAACTTCCGTCCTTGAGGACATCCGCATCCCCGCCCGCATGCATTTCGGCACCATGGGGGTCGCACCCCGGGAGGAGGATTTCGTTAGCTCGATCCCGCCGAGCTACACCGGCGGCAATATCGACGATTGGCGGATTGGAAAGGGAGCGACGATGTACTACCCCGTCGCCGTTGACGGCGCGCTGTTCTCGGTCGGCGACCCGCATGCGGCGCAGGGCGATTCCGAGCTGTGCGGCACGGCTATCGAGATTTCCTTGACCGGGGTCTTCCAGTTCGTCCTGCACCGCCAGGAGAATCTCGCTGGCACTCCGCTCGAAGGGCTTGACCACCCCATGCTCGAGACCAACAGTGAGTGGGTCATCTACGGCTTTAGCTTTCCCAACTACCTGCAGCAGATCGGTCCCACCGCGCAACAGGACGTTGCGCGCCTCGCCACGCTCGATGCCGCCATGCTTGACGCCTTCCGGAAGCTGCGGCGCTTCCTAATGCAGGTGCATGGTTTAACCGAAGACGACGCGATCGCCTTGATGTCGGTCGCTACCGACTTTGGGGTCACGCAAGTCGTGGACGGAAATCTGGGTGTCCACGCCATCTTGAAGAAGCGTCTTTTCCCTGGACGTCGGTGCCGCCGATAACGCGGGCCCGCAGTCTCAGTCGCGAAGGAGAAACATGTCATGGATAGCGTCCACGATGTCGGCGGAAAGCACGGTCTGGGCCCGGTCGTTGCAGAGCCCGATGAGCCGCCGTTCCATGCGCCCTGGGAGGGACGCATGCACGGCATTGCCGTCGCATGCCAAGTCCACGGCGTTAACACCACGCCGGAGCAACGCTCAACTATCGAGAACATGCCGCACTGGCTGTATTTGACGACGAGCTACTACGAAAAATGGCTCTACTGCTATGAGAAGATACTTGAGGCGAAGGGCGTCGTGACGTCTGCTGAGATCGAGCGTCGGATCGCAGCGAAGTCCGCCCCACCGATCGTGGAACATCCCGCGATGCCCACCGCGCCGAGCGATGCGGCGAAGACCATGCATCGCGTGATCTATGGCGGCACGCCCCATGACCGTCCGCTTGCGCGACCGCCGGCATTCAAGCCAGGCGATCCAGTTGTCGCGAAGAACCTCCATCCAATGACCCATTCGCGACTGCCCGGCTTCGTAAAGGGCAAGCCAGGCATCGTCGATGTCTATCACGGGGCGCATTGTCACCACGAGGCTCTCGCCGACGGCCGCGGCGAGGTGCCGGAGCATCTCTACGCGGTGAAGTTTCTCGCCAAGGATCTCTGGGGTCCCAATGCCGAGCGGCCGGACGACGCCGTCTATGTCGATCTGTTCGAGGATTATCTCACTCCTGCGCGATGATCGACGCGCGGACACCAATTGGAGGAATGATCATGTTCGAACCGCACAGCCATTCCGATGCCCACGGCCACCACACCTGGAATGAGCCTTCCAAGATCGAGGCCAGGGTGCGCGCCCTCGAATCTCTCCTGGTCGAGAAGGGCGTGACGACCCACGATTCCATCGACACGCTGGTGGCGGCCTTCGAAAACGACCTCGGTCCAATGCATGGCGCCAAAGTGATCGCCAAGGCTTGGACCGATCCCGCTTATCGCGAACGCCTGGAGAAGGACGGCACCAGCGCCATCGCCGAACTGGGCTACCGCGGACTGCAGACGGAGCATGTGAAGGCGCTGTTCAACTCGGATACCGACCATCACGTCTGGGTTTGCACCCTATGCTCCTGCTTTCCCTGGACGCTCCTTGGTATCCCACCGGTCTGGTTCAAATCTGCGCCATTCCGAGCGAAGGTCGTCAGCCACCCTCGCAGCGTCCTTAAAGAATTCGGACTTGTCCTGCCTGACCACGTCAAGGTTCATGTCTGGGACACGAGCGCGGAGCAGCGATATCTGGTGGTGCCGCAGCGACCTGCAGGAACTGAGGCGATGTCAGAGGAGGCGCTGGCGCGCCTTGTTACACGTGATTCGATGATCGGCGTCGGCCTCGCCCTGATGCCCGCACAGGCGGGAGGGGCGTCATGACAATTTCCCCACCGAACGCGACCACCATCCCTCCTATGGATGGTGCGCTTGCCTATCCCCGCAGCAATGGCGAGCCGGTGTTCGCCGCGCCCTGGCAAAGCCGAGCATTCGGAATGGTCGTCGACCTGCACAAATCCGGCCGATATCCGTGGGACGAGTTCAAGGAACGCTTGATCCAGGAAATTGCCGCCGGACGTCCCACGGACGTTCCGGCGGATGCATCGGAATATTACTACCAGTGGGTTCGCGCCTTCTCGCGCCTCCTGATCGAAACCGGCCTTCTGCGGGAGACCGAGATCGCCGAGCGCGAGCACGAGTTCCAAACCGGCATTCGACAAGAAGTCTACTGAGCCCACGCATCAGCCCGCCCTCACACCAGCGGAGATCGTCATGAGAATGATGCTGTCGTCCTCCTTCAGCAATGCCTTCCTGGGCGGGCTCGCCGTCTGGGCGTTCCTCTCCGTCGGCGGGATCCTGGTCTGGGCCGCCGTCATTGCCTGGGGCTGTTTCTTCCACGCTGGAGGTGACAACAATGCCCTGCGCATCACCATTGCGGGAAATTTCCTCGGCATTCTTACCGCCTGGACTGCTGGCATCTTTCTCACACTAAACCCGGACTCGGTGCCGCCCCCCGTCTGGGCCGGGCTAGTGGTTGGGCTGTTGACGTTTGCGATGGTCTTCGTCGGACACCAGTTGGCAGTCCGTCTCGGATTGACTGTGCGGGTCGTCCCCGCAAGCTTCTACGGCGCAGCCTCCACCTTCGCGTACCTTGTGCAGACGCCAGGACGATTGACCACGAAAGCCCTGTTTTCGTTGTCCTTCGATAACGCCCTCATCGCGCTTCCGATCTCGATGATCATCGGCGCATTGCTCGGTCTTGCCACCGCATTGATGACCGACGCCTTAGGCACGCCATCCCCGCGAGCGCGGCTAACCCGCTAGTCGTCTGCATTGTGCCAACGGGAAATCCGACTTTGAAGCTTTCCTCCTCGATCATCACGTGTCTGATACCACTTGTGAGAAGACGAAGCTGCCAACGGCACGCACGGTTCGGACGACACCCACGGTTAGCATCGCCGCCGCGCATGCCTCAGCTGAACAGAGCACCAGACTGCGAATCTGGGGGTCAGGAGTTCGAATCTCTTCGGGCGCGCCACTCTACGATTTGCACGTATGTTCTGACCGGCGTTCAGGAATAGATTTCCGGGTTCAGGAGGCCCGGGGCGCGACCGCTCTTCATTGTTGTTACGATGCCGCGCGCGACCGAGGCGACGCGCGCCCCGCGTACCTCCCAGGTCGCGCCGCCATTGTGGGGAGCCAGGATGACGTTCTCGAGCTTGCGCAGTTCTTCGGGAACGAAGGGGTCGTAGGTGGCCGGAGGCTCATTCCAGAAGACGTCGAGCGCCGCGCCGGCGATGGTGCCAGTCTGCAAGGCGCGGATGAGTGCAGTCTCATCCACGATGCGGCCGCGCGCGGTATTGATGAAATAGGCCGTTGGCTTCATGAGCCCCAGTTCGCGGGCACCGATCAGCTTGTGCGTGGCCGGATTGTAGTCGCATTCGACGCAGACGAAGTCGCTGCGCCCGAGCAGCTCGTCAAGGCTAGGAGCCCATTCAAGCCCTTGTTCCCGCTCCTGCTCCGCCGACAGTCTAGTGCGCTTGGTATAAAGTATCTTCATTTCGAAGGCGCGCAGGCGCAGAACCATATACTGTGCCACCTTGCCGAGCCCGATCAACCCGACGGTCTTGCCGGGGCACCCGATACCCATCAGCGCCAAGGTCTGTTCCTGCTTGAAATGTCCGGCACGCGTATAGCGGTCGGCGTCGACCAGCCGATAGGCCAAGCTCACCAGCATCCCCATCGTGAGGTCGGCGGTCGCGAGACTGACGCCCCCGCGGACCGCGGGACTGATCCCATCACGCGTGAAATCGGCGGGATCCGCCGTCACCACCGGTATTTTGCGGGCGGTAGCGGCGGCGAGGTCGATATGAAGCCCGATCCTCGAAACCGTGGCGATGCCTTGCAGTGCGGGGTTGGCGCTGACGACGGCAGCAGGGACCATATTGTCGCTTGCCAGGAAGAGCCAATCATTGCGCTTCGCGTTCGCGATCAACTCGTCTTCCGTGATCTGACGGTCGAGGTAGGGATAGACCGTCACCTCCGCCTCCCGACGCAGAATCTCAAGCGCTACCTCGGCAATCGGCTGTCCCACAAAGACCTTATATTTCATAAGCTTCCCTCAATGGCCGATTCAATCGCAGGCGCGACGCGGATCGCGGACAGGACCGGCGCGAGACACGATCCTCGTTTGACCGATGGAAAAAAGTGTAGACTTGCATCGTCATATCGAGACTATCGATCCAAACGCAACCATGAGGTAAGGAGGCGGGTGTGGGTCACGGTTATGAGCAAGGCCGACTTGACCTGCCGTTCGTTGGCTTTTGCACCTTCGCCAAGCGACCAATCTGCACGGACTGGGACAATATCGACGCCGATGTCGCGATCCTCGGCATTCCCTATGACATGGGCACGCAGTATCGCTCGGGCGCCCGCTTCGGTCCGCGCGCGATCCGAGAGGCCTCGACGCTATTTTCCTTTGGTCATTCCGGTGCCTACGACCATGAGGACGGCGTCGTCTATCTTCCGCGCGAGAAAGTAAGGATCGCCGATATCGGCGATTCCGACGTTATCCACACCGATACCGCCGCCAGCCACGTCAACGCCGAATTTGCTGTTCGCAAGATATTGAAGAGCGGTGCCTTGCCTGTCATCCTGGGCGGCGATCACGCAGTGAACATCCCGTGCGTGCGGGCCTTCGAGCACCACGGGCCGATCCATATCGTGCAGATCGACGCTCACATGGATTTTGTCGACGTCCGCCACGGTGTCCGCGAAGGGCACGGCAATCCCATGCGCCGCGCTGCCGAGCGGGATTACGTGACCGGCCTCACGCAAATCGGAATTCGCAACGTTTCATCGACCGCGCGCGAAGGGCTATGAGGACGCTATCTCCAGGAATTCGACGATCATTTCCGTCAGGCAGGCAAGACGTCTGGGTAGTGCCGGGGTGCTTGAACGGATCCCGGCCGGCAAGCGCTATTACGTCACGATCGACATCGACGGCTTCGATCCGTCGATTGCGCCGGGCACGGGAACGCCCAGTCATGGTGGCTTCCTCTATTACGAGGTCATGGAAATTCTGCAGGGGCTGGTGACGCGGGGCGACATCGTCGGCATCGATCTTGTCGAAGTTTCGCCGCCCTACGATCCATCGGGCATCACCGGATTTCTCGCGGCGCAGATATTGCTAAATTTCCTCGGTTACATATTCGAGGAGCGACATCAGCGGAAGACGATGGGACGCACGCTCGCGGTCGTGCGGGAGGGGAAGTGAAAACTACCCTGCTTCTGGTGCTTGCGCAGTTCCTAGGAGGAAGTCATGAAAAATTTGCTGAGGGGTCGAGTGCTTCATTGGCGATCGGCGATACTGGCTCTGGTTATCGCTCTTGGCTTCACCTTGTCGCCGGCCGCGGCTGAAACGGTTCTGCGTGTCTCGGCTAATACGCCAGTACGCAGCCTTGATCCGGCCAAATACAGCCTGGGAGCTATCGAATATAACTACTCCCTTCTGGTCTATAGCAGACTCACCTATTTCGACGACAAGCTCAACGTCATACCGGATCTAGCAGAAAGCTGGGAATCGAGCCCCGACCAGAAAGTCTGGACGTTCCATCTGCACAGGGGCGTCAAATTTCACAATGGCCGCGAGGTCGAGGCGCAGGATGTGATCGACGTCTACAAGCGAATCGCCGATCCCGCCAACGGGTCGTTGATCCTCGCCAGCATCAAGATCGCCGCAAAGATTGAGGCGCTCGACAAATACACGGTCCGCTTCACGCTCTCGATCCCCTATTCCGCCTGGCCCGCCATCACCGCGAGCTTCCAGGCCGCGATTCTTCCGCGCGACGGCTTCGATACGATTACCACCAAGCCTATCGGCAGCGGTCCCTACAAATTCGTGAGCTATGATCCGAACGGCTCGATGATTCTGACGAAGAATCCCGACTATTTCGAACCAGGTCTCCCCAAGATCGACAGGATCGAATTCCGGATCATCCCCGATTTCAGCACCGCGGTCGCGGCGCTTGAACGAGGTGAACTCGACATCGTCTGGGGTTTGCCGCCGGAATATATGGACAAGCTGGCGAACAGCAAGGTCGCGAAGGTAAGTGAAGTGCCGACCGGCACTTGGATGATGTTCGGAATGAACGAACAGATTCCGCCGTTCGAAGACCCGAAGGTGCGCCAAGCGATCTTCAAGCTGGTGGACAAGCCGACGGTGACAGATGTGGCCCTGTTCGGTCATGGCACGCCGACCAACACGCCGCTTCCGCCCTTCCATCCCTTCTACGACAAGGCAATCCCGATTCAAAAGGCGGACCCGGAGGGGGCGAAGAAATTGTTGGCGGAGGCCGGTTTTTCGAAAGGACTGAAGCTCGCGCTCTGGATGCCGGCCCAACAGACGCTTCTTGAGCGTATGGGTGTCGCGTTACGCGACACAGCAAAGCTCGCGAACGTAACCATCGAAATCCATTCGGTACCCGAGGATCAGTTCCGCGCGGCGCCACGGCAGATGACCATCAACAATTTCTCGGCGCGCACGACGCCCGATACCATGCTCTATGAGTGGTATCACAGCACTGGGTCCTGGAACATGTCGAACTGGCATTACAAGAATCCCGAGATCGATCAGATACTGGACGCAGCGCGCCAGACGTCCGATGTCAATGAGCAGAAGCGGCTGTACACGCGCTTCCAGGAGATCGCCTCGACGGACGGGCCCGGGGTCGTCGTATTCGTGTCCAATCACGCGGAGGGAGTGAGCAACAAGGTCCAGGGCTTCACCGCTTCGCCGATCGGAGTCCTGAACCTCAAGAATGTCACCTTGTCGAACTGATCGATGGCGAAATCCCCGCATATCGGCGACATGCGGGACGGAGAAGGTCGTGGCGCCCGGATCACGCGCGACCCTTCCGCAGCAGAGGGAGTGATATTGCTTCCGCGCCTTGGCGCGTGCAAAACGCCTGAGCATGTGACGCCATGACGGTCTATGTCCTGCAACGACTCGCTTACGTCGTCGCCATTATGGCGATCATGTCCGGGCTTGTGTTCCTGTCCACACACGCGCTGCCGGAAAACACCGCGCAAGTGATCCTGGGTGACTATGCGACTCCGGAGACTCAGGCGGCGCTGGAAGAGAAGCTGGGGCTGAACCGTCCGCTCCTAGTCCAATACGGCGAGTGGGCCGGCGGCCTGCTGCACGGCGATTTCGGGCGGTCGCTCATTCTCGAGCAGCCGATCGCGCCGATTCTGTGGGCGGCTCTCGCCAAGTCGGCGATCATAGCGGTCGCCGCCATGATCACGGTTTCCATCGTCGGGATCGCGCTCGGCGTCGCTGCGGCCGTCAACTATAAGCGGCCCTTCGATTACATTGCCTCCGCTCTCACCTACCTCGGACTCTCGGTCCCGGAATTCTTCTGGGGCCTAATCCTCATCCTGGTATTCGGCTCCTATTTCCAATGGTTCCCGACTTCGGGATATAGCGCACCTGCGGACGGAATCGGAGTTTTCTTGGCGCACCTTGCCCTGCCGGTCGTTACGTTGACCATAGGATTGCAGGCCCATGTTTCGCGCCTGACGCGATCAAGCATGCTGGAGGCGCTCGACAGCAATTATGTAAGGGCAGCTCGCGCGCGCGGCATGCCCGAGAGGATCGTCATCTTACGCCATGCTTTGCGCAATGCCATGTTGCCGACCATCACGGTGCTGGCGCAGGATTTCGGCTTCCTCATCGGCGGCATCGTGGCAGTCGAGACCATTTTCGCCTATCCCGGAGTCGGTCGCCTGCTGGTCTATTCGATGTCGCGCCATGACCTGCCGCTGATGCAGGCGGCGGTCTTGGTGATTACCGCGGTCTATTGCCTTGCCAATCTTGCTGCCGATCTGCTCTACGGGGTCTTCAACCCGAGAATTCGATATGGCCGCGCCGTCGATTGAAAATGGCGCCGCGCCTTCGGTCGCCCGCCGGCGGCGTCTTCCGGCTGCCGTCATTCTCGGCGGTACCATTCTTATTGTTATGATCCTCGCCGCCGTGATGGCGAACTGGCTGGCGCCTTACCCCTTCGACCAGCTTCATGTCCGCGATCGACTGACCGGTCCCAGTCTGGCCTACTGGGCGGGCACCGACGAATATGGTCGCGATGTGCTGAGCCGTACCCTGTTCGGCTCGCGGCTTTCCTTGTTTCTTGGGTTTGCGGCAACCTCGATTGCTCTTGTCCTCGGTGTCCCGATCGGGTTGGTGGCAGGATACTATCGAGGGCTTGTCGACGAGTTGCTGATGCGCGCACTGGATGTGGTGATGTCGTTTCCGTCGCTGCTGTTCGTGATGCTGATCCTGGCGATCACGCCGCCGGGCTTGGTGAAGACCGCTCTTGTCATAGGAATCCTGTTTGCCCCCCCGGTCGCTCGCGTCACCAGAAGCGTGACCCTTGATGTGATGACGGAAGAATTCATCATCGCCGCGCGCGCACGCGGTGAACGCGCGGCGTATATTCTACTGCGCGAAATTCTTCCCAACGCTTGGCCTGCCATCGTCGTCGAAGGCAGCCTGCGCGTAGCGTTTGCCATATTGCTTGGCGCGGTGCTGAGCTTTCTCGGTTTCGGCGTGCAGCCGCCCGCAGCCGATTGGGGCCTGATGATCAGTACCTCGCGTGATTTCGCCGACGTTGCCCCGTGGATGGCGATTACTCCAGGGCTAGCCATGAGTCTCACGGTGATCGCGGTCAGCCTTCTCGGCGACGGATTGCGCGAGCACCTTGATCCAAAATTCCATAGCACAAGATGAAATCTCTTTTGGAGGTACGCAATCTTACGGTCCGCTACGCGACCGATGGCGCTGCGGTAACGGCGGTCCGCGACGTTTCTTTCGAATTGGCTCCGGGGCGCGCCATCGGCGTGGTCGGCGAATCGGGTTCAGGCAAGAGCACGATTGCCGGCGCGATTCTCGATCTGCTCCATGGCGACGCCGCAATCAGCGGAGAGATTTTGTTCGAGGGCGTCGATCTCTGCCGGCTCAACTCCAAACAGAGGCGAAAATTGCTAGGGCGAAGGATTGGTACCGTCTTTCAGGATCCGTTTACGGCGCTCAATCCGGCAATGACCATAGGCCGCCACATCGCAGAGCCGTTAATTCACCATCTTGGACTTTCGCCCAAGGCGGCACTGGACCGCGCCTGCCACTTACTGGCCGACATGAGCGTGCCTCGCGTGCGCGATGTCGCCGCCGCCTATCCGCACCAGTTAAGCGGCGGGATGCGACAACGCTCTCTCCTAGCCGCTGCGTTGGCCTGCGAACCGCCTTTGCTGATTCTCGACGAGCCGACCACTGCGTTGGATGTCACCGTCGAAGCACAAATCCTGGCTTTGCTTGCCGACCTGCGCCGGCACAAGGATGTCAGCCTGCTCTTCATCAGCCATAGTCTCGGCGTGGTGCGTGAAGTGTGCGACGATCTCGTCGTGCTTTATGCAAGTCAGGCGGTGGAGCAGGGCCTAGCCGGCGAAGTGCTGGTACGCCCGAAACATCCCTATACCAAAGGTCTGTTGGCCTCTCTGCCGCGCGTGGTCGTGTCAGGGCGCGCTAGCCGGTTGCCATCCATTCCAGGCCAGATGGCGAATGTCGCTCAGCCACCGCAAGGATGCTTCTTTGAGTCGCGCTGCCCCTATGCAGAGGCGCGCTGCAAGACCGAAGGGCAGGCTCTGCTGGATATCGCAAGTCAGCGTCGCGTGCGATGTTGGAAGGCTGCGGGTGTAGGCGACTGGCCAGTCGCAGCGAAAGGTACCGCGGCAACGCCGCGTTTCAGCCGTAGTGATGCTTTGGTTAATGTCGTCGATCTGCGGAAGACCTACCGTACAAGTCACGGGCTGGATGCTATTCGGGTCGATTTTTCGGGGCAGGGTCCGGCGCTGAGCTATCGGCCGAAATCGGTCAATGCCGTAGACGGCATTTCGCTATCCATTTCGCCAGGCGAAGTGCTCGGCCTAGTCGGCGAAAGCGGCTGCGGCAAATCAACACTCGGTCGGGTGGTCCTCCGTCTGTTGCGCGCTAGCGCGGGGAGTGTCGAATTCGACGGGGTCCCCATCCTGCATCAGCCTGAAAAAGCACTGCGGCATTTCAGGCGCAGCGCACAGATCGTCTTTCAGAATGCCGACTCCTCGTTAAATCCCCGTCTTTCGGTGGGCGAGGCGATCGAAAGGCCTTTGGCACTATTCAACCTGGTGCCCACCGCGGACCGTCGCCGGCGGATGGAGGCATTGCTCGATATGGTCCGGCTGCCGCGGAGTTATCAGACGCGCTACCCTCATCAGTTGAGCGGCGGAGAAAAACAGCGGGTCGCCATCGCTCGGGCTCTTGCGACCGAACCGAAATTCATCGTCTGCGACGAGCCGGTTTCCGCCCTCGACGTATCGGTGCAGGCGGTGATCGTCAATTTGATGGCCGACCTGCGCGACGAGTTCAACCTTGCTTACCTGTTCATTTCACACGATCTCGCGGTGGTCGCGCAGATATCCGACCGTATCGCTGTGATGTATAAGGGTGGTCTCTGTGAAATCGGCGTCACGGCCGAGATACTGCGGAGGCCGCGCCATCCCTATACCGAAGCTTTGCTGTCCTCTTTGTCGGTCGTCGACTCGGAGAATGAAAGCCGCAGTGGGCGACTTCGCTTATTCGGTTCTATCGAGGCGGAGGATGAGCAAATTTCAGGTTGTCGGTATCAAGCGACGTGCCCTTACAAGGTTGGCGCGATCTGCGAGACCGTGACGCCGCCCCTTCGGCAGATATCGCAAGGCCATAGCGCAGCCTGCCATCTCGAATCGGTACCGGCGAACGGAGTTGCGCCCTCTTATGCCAATCCTCCGAGATCGTGACTCGCTGGGGATTCCCATATGTGGAACGACCCCGTGGTCAAGGACACTTTTTTCCTTTGCTGAACCTCATACGGGAGCGGTGGGCCCATATGTCCGGCATTTGTGCGCGGCCCTTGGGCCGCTGGTCTTGATGACGTTCGCAATGAGACCGGCCCATACAAATCTACACACCGCGGCGGCTCCCGCGCGCTGGTTCCGAACCTTCAAACTACGAATCTGGGGGTCGGAGGCGGTAACGGACTGGACCTTTCCGACAAGTTCGGAATGCAAAGCAATTCTCGGGTCCTGATACTTCGACACCCGTTTCGCCACGTAGTGCCCCGCGGGCGACAGTCCGTCCGCAAGAAGGTCTGCGACGGTGCGCTCCAAAATGCGCGTAGTCCTGACATCCAATACTGCCGCGATAAAGGGCTCGTGTTTGAAAAAATAGATCGGGCGAATAGCGATTTCATACAGCAGCCGCACGCCGAGCCAATCTGGACATGTGAGATCAGAGGGAAGGCAGGAGCGTAAGATGTCATCTTGGGCGATGAAGCGTATGGGATCATAGCCAAGAACAGTGCGGGGTAGACCGGCCAGGAAGTTGATGATCGAATTGCGGATTAAAGACGCGGTAAGCCCAAGGTTTTCCTTCAGGCGTATTTTTTTCGTACTCTCCCCTAACGTCTGAGCGTTTGCGGTAACCGGGACAGCTATGATCTGGTCAGGACCCTCCCGGCGAAAGACATGCGTTGCCCAATTCTGCTGACGCAATTGTTTCAATACCCGCTCACCATCTACACAGTAGGGAAAGACGCCTGCCTCGACTTCGGTATCAGTAAATTCGATAGGCGAGAAATTTAGCAACAAGCTCAACGGGGCAACCTCTTCATCAAATTCGTTTTTCTTCTGCTCGGTACGCAGGCCCCATCAATGCTCTCAAGCGCTACAGCGGCATGAATCTGCGTAAGCGGCAGACAGATGACCGTCTAGCCGCAAACGCGAGGCGCGGCCAATACTTTGCTGAGTAAATCCTACGGGCTATTGAAGCTCCTTGTAACCGCGAGCACTAAAGCAATCAAGAACCTTTCCAAAGCGGATAGGTTAATCCTCCGCTCGCCGCGCCGACTAACCGAAGCTCCAGAACGTTAGCTCGCAGCACGAGTGGCTTCCCAATTGGCCCGATTCGTTATTCTATTATAGCGCGACTTAAGTGTTCGCGCGTCCGGCATAGCCGACCGGGCTTTATGCGCGCAAGACCGGCGCGCACCGAGCCTGCAAGGGCAGTCTCGGCCCATACGGGTGACGATCCCTGGGCAAGATAATCGGCCCCCCTTGCCGGGGGCAGTCGATCCCGCGTCCCGGCAAGTGGCGGCGCTATGCTGACGCTCCTACGGCTGCCCTGTTAAGCGGTCTGCGGGGCTGGCGAATGGTCTCCGCTTCGCTTCCGCCCATACGCCGTTTCTTTTGAAGAGGGCCTCCGGCCGGTCAGGGGTCTGCGACCCCAAGGCTGTCAAGGCCATGCCCTGTGGGCGGAAAACGGCGGCCGCATCCTCATGCGGGAGTGGGCAAGGAGCTCTTGGCCGGCGATCCGTTCATACTCGGGCGGCGCCGCTGCCGTCGGTTGGCGGAGCTGACGGGCGTGGCGTCCGAATCAATTTGGCAATGGGGTTTCATCGAGCGTACATCGACCGGACTCCTTCTCCTGAAGCTTGGTTTCGACCAAGTCGCGCAGTTTTTTAGCATCCTCGATGCCTGGAGACGCGGCGATTCTCCCTGAAGCACGATTTTCTTAAAGGCAAGAGTTCCAGGAGTATCGTCATGCTCAGCCATGTCTCGATTGGCGTTCGCGACGTCGACAGAGCGAAGCGCTTCTATGATGAGGCGCTGCGACCGCTCGGATATACCTGCATAAGAGCGGCACGGTCGACGGTCGGCTACGGCTATGGAGCCGATACGATCTTTTTCTGGATTGTAGCGGCCGAGCGTCCGGTCCCGGCGGACGAAAAGTCCGGCTTGCATTTCTGCTTTGCGGCGCTGACGCCTGCCGCGGTCGATGCGTTTTACGCCGCAGCGCTGCAAGTCGGCGCCGCGACAACGGCAAGCCGGGCCTGCGACCGGTCTATGGCGAAGGCTATTACGCCGCCTTTGTCATCGATCCCGACGGCTACAGGATCGAGGCCTATTGCGGCCCGGGCGAGAGGTGATCAGCGTTGCTATCTGACCGAGATTCGACGACGGCAATGGCGTGCCACTTCGGTATACGCTATCGCCGCCGAATACCGCCGTTTTTTTGCGCTTGATGGGAAGGCCAGGGCTCAGCGAGCCGACAGTGACACGCGTAGGCTTCGCCGGCCGGATAGGTCACCGCCACACAAGTTGGATGGCATGCTTTGCGGCGCTCATAGCTCGTACCCGCGATCCACCCAGTAGAGCCAATCGCCGACGGCCTCCCCGGTCTGTTGATCTTTCGACAACGGTTTCAATTGCGCCAAAGGGACAGCAATTCGCTCGCCGGCGCGCCTAACCCAGACAAACATCTCGCTTTCGCATTCCTCTTCCGGTGCCATGCCGAGGACCTCTACTTCTTCGTTGACCTTGAGAATGGAGATGGGCCGCGCGAGCCTGCAGCGTGCCTTGAATGGAACGTTCATCTTGCCATCGAGATAGTAATACCAACCCATCGCACGTTCGCTGGAGCCGTAAGCATCGACCACAGCCTCCATGAGAATTCGTTGCTCGCGTGCTTCGTCTCTCGCGCGCGCCATTGTTCCACCTTCCAGGCTAGACCATTGCATGCATCCTTACCGAGCGTTGCTCCAACGCTTCGCTTGGGTCCCTCAACAGAGCTGGCGTCAAAGCGTCCCTAACCTTGCGCGACGCCTCGTCGGGGCTACAGCCGGCGATGTTGACGGATACATGCGCCCTGGGGAAGGAGCGGCTGAAGTAGCGATGTCTCGTCTTATTTCGCGAAGGTAGATGCCCTTCTCACGATCCGTCAAACTCATTGGCACCCGGCGGGAGTCGATATCATAAAACGTGATCCTCCCGAGGATATTCTCGGCAGTATCCCGAAGCACGACAATGGTGGCGTCTCGTGTCTCGTTGACAACTTTCCAGTAGCCACCCAGCAGGCCGCTCGGCGGCAGCGCAATGACGCAATTGCAGCCGTCCTGTCGAGAGAGAACATCCTTCAAGGCTTGAGACGCCACGAGGCGGAAATCGTGCGACGTCAGGTGACGGTTTCGAAGACGCTCGATCGACGTTCCGAAGAAACGCTCGATTTCAACATCCAAGTCGAAAAACCGATATTCAAGGAGGCCAGCCAGTCGCGCGCCATATGCGCATGTTGCAACCTTCGATGAGAGCTGTTCCACTTCAACGTTGCGATCATAAGTGATTCGCGCCGTCTGTTGGCTGGGCGTTCCCGCAAGGGCGGCGAGCACGGGCCGGAAGGGGGGCCTGGCTTGATCGACCGTCGAGCATCAGCTCGCCGACTTGCGATCAAAGGAGCGGAGACCGGCCGAATGGGTCTTGGCATAGTGCCTCCTCCGCGCAAGAACACCCGTCGCAAGACCGCCAAGCCGGCCGTTTACAAGTAGTCCGGCCGAGAGTTGCCGGTGGCCCCTCACCGGACGCGTACTATTGACTCTGCCAAGGTGGGTGAGGGACAGCTGAGGGCAAAGGGGTCAAGATCAGTTGGGCGTCGGTCTATCGGGCGCTAGGAGCCTGTCCGAGTATTAGGTGGATTTCGCTGGCCTGTGAAGGACGAATCAGATTCTGCCTGGGGGCATGAGCAAGACATTCCGGCCTTGGAAGATCGATGAGCCACTGCTTCTGCCCCCGACGGTGCAGGACTTCGTCGGGGCGGACCATCTCGCCCGCTTTGTGCTGAGCTTGGTGAGGGAGGCAGTCGACCTCGCCAGGATCACGGGCACCTACGGCAGCGAGCGGGGCCAGCCGCCGCATCTGGGCGAAGCGGGACCGCATCCCGTCGTCGCTTCGGCGGCGCGGGAGCTCCTGAACAAATCGGACAACGAGCGTTCCGGCGTGCTCTCCACCGCCATGTCGTTCCTCGGCCTCTATCGCGACCCCGTAGTGGCGCGGGTGACCCGCCGCTGCGATTGGCGCATCGTCGACCTGATCGCCGGAGACCCGCCGGCGACGCTCTATCTGGTAGTGCCGCCGTCCGACATCAGCCGGACCAAGCCACTGATCCGCCTCGTGCTCAATCAGATCGGCCGGCGGTTGACCGAAGAGCTGCATCCGAAAAACCGTCGGCATCGGCTGCTGCTGATGCTCGACGAATTCCCGGCCCTTGGCCGCCTCGACTTCTTCGAATCGGCGCTGGCTTTCATGGCCGGCTACGGCCTGAAGAGCTTCCTGATTGCCCAATCGCTCAATCAGATCGAGAAGGCCTATGGTCCCAACAACTCGATCCTCGACAATTGCCATGTGCGCGTGTGTTTCGCGACCAACGACGAGCGTACCGCCAAACGCGTATCGGACGCGCTGGGTATCGCCACCGAACTGAGGGCGATGAAGAACTATGCCGGTCACCGGCTGTCGCCCTGGCTCGGGCACCTCATGGTCTCGCGCCAGGAGACGGCGCGACCCCTTCTCACCGCCGGTGAGGTCATGCAGCTTCCGCCGAGTGACGAACTTGTGCTGATGTCTGGATGCCCTCCGATCCGGGCGAAGAAAGCCCGATATTTCGAAGATAGGCGTTTCGCCGAGCGCATATTGCCGCCGCCGAAGCCCGGCCGAACCTCGGAGCCGGCAGCGCCCGACGTGTGGTCTTCGCTGTTGCCGCGCAGGCCATCAGCCACGCTGCTCGCCGAAATCGACAAAGGTGAAGATACCGCCAACAGCGGTCTGCGCCGCGAACCTGGGCTGCCCGACCATCTGGCGATTGCCAAGGAAACTACGGCGTCGGCGCCAAGCAAGGAGTTTGCCGTCACCGATGACAGCGTCCAGCAGGCGCGCGTCCTCAGCCAGCAAATGCGCGGTGTTGCCCGGCAGGCCGCGCTCGATCCCGCCGACGGCCTCGGGCTCTGAGGTGGGTCAATGCGTCACCGGATGAACGTCTACTTGCCGCCGGAGCTGTCGAAGCAGATCGCCGATCTCGCCGATCGTAAGAAGCTGTCGCGCTCAGCAATCGTAGAGGCCGCGGTCGTCTCTTTCCTGTCGCCGGACGGTGCAGACCGCCGTGAGGCCGCTTTTACCGGGCGCCTCGATCGGCTGTCACGGCAGGTCCAGCGGCTGGAGCGCAATGTTGGAATCGCGATCGAGACATTGGCGCTGTTCGTCCGCTTCTGGCTGACCGTCACACCGCCGCTGCCAGCCGATGCGCAGGCAGCGGCGCAGCTGAAAGGCCGCCAGCGATACGAAGGATTCGTGGAAGCACTGGGGCGACGCCTCCAGAAGGGACAAAGTCTTCTGCACGAAATTCCGGAGGATGTTGATAGTCACCCTCCGCCGGACGCTGACACACTGGCAAGCGAACCGTTAAATCAGCCCATCCCGGGAGCGGTGAAGGGCGAAGAAGTAGGCGACGTCGCTCGCAGCGGCAACAGACGCTAAGAGCGGTCGCCCACTTTTGCGCCATTGCGCTCTAGACCACAAGCACGATCTGAAACCGGCGTGAGCTGCCACGCTTGCTGATTGTCGGGTCCGAATCGCCGCACGGTTCTTTTCCAAATGCGGCACAGCCAGTGTCAATTTGTTATAGCGGCTCGCTCGATACAGGTTTTTCGCCATCGCCAGTTTCTGCACACCACTCTACGCCACACTGCGACAGGCTCATTTCTCTGGTTGATTCGATCCGTGTCGTGCCTTTTCTAATCATCCCCGTTGGCCGCAACGGGGGCTCCATTGATCACCATCAAAAATGAACGTGACAAAACCCGCGCGAATTTCGCGAGGGCCCCCGCGAGTCCACAGCCCGTGGTCCATTGGCGGAGCGACAAGCGGCGGCGTGGGCATTCGTGGACGCACATCGAGCAAGTTGCCCATCAAGGTGCCTTGCCGCTCGACAATTGCTGTGCTGCGACTGAGCTATACACGACCAAGAACGACGCCGGCCCTCCGTTCTTGAGCTTGTTCAGTAAGCTCGTAATCCTGCTCCGGGAGACCACTCAGCTGTTCTTTGCTCCTGGGGGGATGATCCAACTGCTGCTGGGCGACGAACTCATCCTGGTCTCCAGCGCCGCACGGAGCCGTGCTCCTGAGACGCGCTGCCTCGAAAATCGCCAGCTCTTGAGCCCCACCATTCCCCCACCCGCGCCGACGCCCCGGTGCGCGGGCGCCTCCGGCGACCGGCCCGACTTGCCAGCCGATGACTGGACAGCTCCGTCCACTGTCGAGCCAGTCGCAGCGGCTGCAATCGGGTCGGTCGTCGGCTCTTTCGCGGGCGCGGGCGCCGCGATGCGAAGCGATCGCATCGTCCGACAACAAGAGCACAAAAACTGATGTCCGCCCGCCGCCAACTCGGGGCGGCAGCCAGCCTGTCGATCTTGCAGCAATCAGGCAGAACCCGACACCAAAGCTGGCGCCTCATACTCCGGGTATTCCTTCCTTTCACCGCAGCTTTCTTCCTTTCCTACCTGTTCCGAACCATCAATGCCCTGATTTCCTCAGAACTCAGTTCCGAGCTGGCCCTTGATGCCGCCGACCTCGGTCTTCTTACGTCGGTTTATTTCCTGACCTTTGCGGCGGTTCAGCTACCGGTCGGCATATGGCTCGATCGCTTTGGACCCCGGCGCGTCCAGGGCGTCCTGCTGTTGTTCGCTGCCGCCGGCGCCATCCTGTTCAGCCTCTCGAAGGGATTTGCAACGCCCGTTCTGGGCCGCGCTCTCATCGGGCTTGGAGTTGCAGCGGCGTTCACTGGCGGACTCAAAGCGATCGTCCTGTGGTTTCCGAAAGATCGCGTCGGTGCCATGAACGGTTGGATGGTCATGCTCGGCGCTCTGGGGGCGTTGAGCGCTACCTCTCCGGCTGAGTTGCTGCTCGATTGGAGCGGAGGCTGGCGCGGACTGTTCGCGATCCTCGCTGCCGTAACCGTGGCGTCCGCGCTGACGATCTGGGTTGTCGTCCCCGAAGCGGCATCCGCCAAGCCATCATCGAATGAGCACGCACCCATCAGCCTGAAGATCATCTATAGCGACCCGCACTTCTGGGGGCTGGCGCCGCTCTCGGCGACTTGCGCTGGAACCGCTTGGGCGTTGCAGGGACTGTGGGCCACGGCGTGGCGGACCGACGTCGATGGGCTCCCGCAGGCCGGTGTCACGAGCCATCTCTTCATCATAGCGATCGTGCAAGGCATTGCGGCGCTCCTGTTCGGCGCTGCGGCCGATCGACTGCGGCGGCGCGGTGTCGGTCCCCAAGTCCTTTTGGGGTTCGTCGCAACAACCTTTATCGCGGCACAGCTGGCGTTGATCCTGCGATTGCCGGTTTCGTCCTATCTGCCCTGGTCAATCGTGGCCGCGGCCGGGTCTGGCACCATTCTGAGCTACGCCGTCCTCGCGGAATATTTCCCGAAGGAGATTACCGGACGTGCAAACGGCGCGCTAAACCTTTTCCACTTCGGCGCCGCCTTTGTCATTCAATACATAATCGGGGTGGTCGTTGCTCAATGGCCAAGCCGCGAGGGGCACTATCCCGCAATTGCATATCAGGTCGCATTCGACCTCAATTTATGTCTGCAAACCGCAGCACTGGCCTGGTTTGCGTTCTCCAGCTTGCGAACATGCGCATTGATGCCCGTCTCGGCGCCCCGCCGCCGTGGGCCTGCGCGTGCGCAGAATGCGCTCGGCTTTACCACGCTCAGCCTCCATCCGGCGACGGGGTCGGATCGGCTGGTTTCTGTTCAGAGGCAAGTCTCACGTTGGCGGCTCGCGGCCCTGGGATCGGCCAGCCTCGTGACGCTGCTTGGCCTGACACTTGCGGTATCGATAGTTCGCGCGAACGTCACATCCAGTACCGTCGCGGCTCATCGTGACATGCGCTCGGCTGTCCTCCCGAAGATGGAGGCCACCGCGCCCTCCGATGCACAGATCGCATATGTCCTGACTGGGTTCGTCAAGAACGTCAGATCGCTGTCAGTCGATCCAGTCGTTGTACGAACAAATTGGATCGATGCCCTCGGTCACGTGACTGCCCGGGGAGCGCGAACGCTCAATGCCTTTGCCCGCGATGAAAGCCCCTTTACGAAAATCGGACGGCGCACCGTCACGGTTGTGGTGACCAAGGTTGTGCGAGCAGCCGAAGATGCTTTCGAGATTCGTTGGCAAGAACGGATCCTCGAAACCGGCGCGCCCGTCAAGCACGAGCGCTTCACGGGTACCGTCTCCATTGTGGTCAGCTCCCCGAACACGCCTGAGCTGATGAGCAAAAATCCGCTCGGGCTCTATGTCGACAGGTTCACCTGGTGGCATGATTCAATCGGGGACCGAGCCGATGAATGGGACTCGTCCTCATTTCAGCGATCACCCGCCATTCAAGCATCTCTGACCTCTTGTCCAACGATTCGTCCTTTGCAGCGCGACGGTCTGCTTCTGAAAGTACACCGTCCGTCATCCGCGATACGGCAGCACGGATGAAGATGACCTGGAACGGACTCAGTCATGAAGGTTGAAACCTTCGTATTCGAAGGCATCGCTCCAGATCTTCGGCAAATACATCAAGCGCACGTCGAAAGATGCACGTAACCGCAGCAGCCCGCCAAGCGCCTGCAAGATCCGGTCGGCCAATCCTTTGCCGTCGCGCGCCTCGGCGAGGGAAAGGCAATCGTCCGGCGCCTCGCATCTGAGATTCTCGGACGCGGGAACGAGTGGGATGCGGAATACGGAAGCGAATCCGTCGTAGCGGATGTAATAGTTCTTTGCCTCGATGGGCGTGGCAGTGCCGGTCAATTCCCGCGCCAAGCCCTGCAAACGCGACATTAAGGCGCGAGGGGCGAAGTAGGCGAGGCGGAGCTGGCGTGGAAATCCCAAAATAGCACTGTAAGGGCCGTGCTTCTTGAGGCCACGTAACGGATGGTCGTCTTGCTTGGCACCCCCAAATAGAAGCTTCGGCTCGGGGAGCGCCGAATGCGCGGGCAGCTGAGAAATGCTGTCAGCCATGGGCGGCTCCCCGGCGGCTATATGCCGAGCGTGTGTTGAGCTTGAACGCCACCGGATACTTCGTATTCTGAAAACAGGACACCTGCGCATCTTGCGCGCTGCCGACCGGACCAACCAGAAGGGCGATCCAAGCATCCAATAATTGGTAGGCCATCGGATTCCATCGTCTGAGTTTCTTTTCGCGCAGGAAAGTGGTTGCTTCCTCGCGCTTGGTAAGGGGCGTGATCCACACATCGGGCCGCATCATTAGAACGGCGGTGCCGTTACGTTCTTCCAACCGCAGCGAAACGCATTCCGCCCAAAAAGTCTCGGAAAGCCTTGGAACCGGCCCATTTAAGGGGATGTTCTTGTTGCCCAGCGCGATGCTCATCGGCCTAAGCAATGTGTTCTTGCTCTCGCGATGATCGATCACGGCGTGCCAAACTCGATCCTTGCGCCTGATCACAACCGGCTTGCCCTGGCATAAGGCGCGGACGAGACCCTCTTCGAAAAACGACTTGACGACTGTCGAGGAGGCAACCGAGCGTAAGGGCTCCTCGAAGTCGTGATCTTCGATATGTTTGACCCGCTGTTCCTCGAAAAGCTTGATGGCCTCGTCCATGCCGCCCCAGAACAGGGGTTGCCCAGTGAATGTAGCGACGAGATCGGGCTGCCTTGCTTTGCGTTGCTCCTTCAAGACGGTGAAGGTGACTGGCTGCTCCGTCACGACCTTGCCGCAACGCATCGGCAGTTCGACGACCGGCAGCCCATTCAACCGCACAACGGGATAGCTGCGTCCGGGCGGCGGCAATGGAATGGCGACCCGCTGGGCCTTCGTGGTGAATATTCTCGCTTCGAGATGCGCCGGCTTCTGCGATTGCTGCCGCCATAGGCGCATCAGCATCGTATCGAATGTACCCGCTTCGACCAGATAAGCATTGACACCCTTGCGCCGCGCCAAAGCAATCAAGTCCCGCACGGACGGCGCGACATCGGCCAAACGCGGCGCGGTCCAAAACAAGCCCTGCGGAAAAGCGTTTGATTGATCGAGCGCGCCGCGAAACATCGACATGACATTCGCGTCACGGCCGCTGTAGCCCGTGACGATCATGCCGAACCTTGTACTCGCTCCCAGAAAGCATTTCTGAATCTCAGCGTCGTTCTTGACGAGATCCGGGGGAAGATTCTTGATGCTCTGATAGCGAAAATCGCCATGCACCTTGGCGTACAGCGGATATTGCTCCGCGTTCAAGGCGTCGAGCGCAGCATAGGAGCCTTCCAGATGGAATGTGGTCAACACCTTGCCAGCCACGAAGGCAAAGGCGCGCTCGACGACTTCGTCAAAATTGGAGCTGAAGATGACGCGCGCCAATCTTGCCTCCAGCAGGGCGGCGAGGGTGCGATGACCGACATTCAGGGCAATCTTATCGGGATTGAGGACATCGGCGATGTACCGCTGCTGTTCGGCCAGATCGCCGCCGAAAGTCAGTGAGAAATAGAATGAATCCCGCATTCCCCGGATGATGCACTGATTTTGGCAAGGCGCGCGGCGATTCAGATATAGCGATCAGCAGCTTATCTTGGATTGAGGTAAGAGGGGCAAAACTGGTGGCGCCGGTATGATTTTACGATTCACGGGAGGGCGCGAGTCAGATTCATTGTGGGGATGGTCCCGCCCGCAGAGCTCGATGGTTTAACGCACGCCGATCTGAAAAGCTTGGTGCTGAA
>WNFF01000232.1_pt1 | contig 40281 bp, 42 predicted proteins | sample 5400441 | NCBI WGS metagenome assembly WNFF01 (sample SAMN13153345, study PRJNA577476) | soil metagenome | isolation source: 120 cm saprolite under Douglas fir tree site 2 hole 3 replicate 1 | place: USA:California | collected 2015-04-18
CTCCCTCTTACAGCGCTGAATGGGGGGGTTTTGGCAAACGACCCCTTCAGGGCCGGAGGGCCGCAACAGGTCCGCATCAGAAGCCCTCCTCCCGGCGATCCTCACACTGGGGCGCGAGTTGGAGCCCGACGTAGCCGTCCCGGATGCTGCGGTTGATGGTGAGGGTCATGGTCTTGTGGCCCAGCCGGGTCATCTCCCCTTTCAGCTTGGCGGCCGACAGCCGCTCCTGCCGCGCCTCCTTGGCCCACCGGCCGTAGGCGTAGTGGAAGGTCTGGAAGGGCACCTTGAGCCCGACGCCCTCCTCGCACCGCTCGCGGAGGAAGGCCAGCACCGAGTTGACCTCTTGACGGTGGGCCTCGGTGTCGCGCTCCACCTTGTCGGGGAACGGCGCGAGGCCCTGCTGGTGCCACGTGATCGCCCCGCGCACGGCCCAGGCGAGGATGCCCTGCTGGTGCTTGGGCTGCTCGAGGGTGAGGCCCACGTCCTTGTCGTGGGCGTAGCCGGGGATGTCGGTCTCGGTCTTGAAGTTGAAAGTGTAGGGGATGCTCCTCACCCGTTCCCAGAGGGCGTCATCGCTTCCGTGCTCGATCCGGTCGTTGGAGTACATGACGAGGGTGAGCTGCGGGTCGAACTCGAAGATCTTGCCGTACTTGAAACAGGCCGTGACCACGTCGCCGCCCGAGAGCTTCTTCATGAGTTCCTCGTTAAACCGCTGGCCGTCGGGCACTTCGCTCACCACCACGAGCCGCACGCCCATCAGGTCCGCGATCTCGTGCGGGATCTTCTCGGGCTCGCGCTGATGCATGAGAGGCTCGGGCCGGAGGGCCTTCGCGTAGTCGGGGCCGAGCATCTTCTGGAAGGCCTTGTGAATGGTCGTCTTCCCGGTGTCCTTCGGGCCGTAGGCGTCGAAGAACTTCTTCTCGCCCGTGTAGCCGGTGAGGGCGTACCCAAAGACGCGCTGGAGGAAGGCCACCATCTCCTTGTCGTCGCGCATCGCGAGTCGGATGGTGTCCTCCCATAGGTCGCTCGTCGCGTCTGGGTGGTACTCGACCGGCGCGATGCGGGCAATCATGTCCTCTGAGTTGTGGGGCTGCAGCACGCCCGTCTTCAGGTCGATGGTCCCGTTCAGGACGTTCAGCAGGTGTCGGTGCTGGTCGAATCGCGTCGGGTCAATCTGCAGCTCGCGGAGCGCCATCGCCTGGTTGATGATCCCGCGGATGATGCGGTCGGTTTCTAGGCGGTTCGCTTGCTCCCGGTACCGCTTCCGCTTGTCGGGGTCCGTCTCGACGCCAGCCCGATCATGGAACACGTGCGCGAGCTGGTGGACGAACGGCTTCACGAGGTTGCCCGAGCCCTGCGCCCACCGCTTCCCGTCGTAGACGAACCAGCAGCCCTTGGCCTCGCAGTACCGAATGTGCTGCTGCGAAGACTGCGCGAGCATGCGGGCGAACCCGACATCGGTGACCACGTCGGCGCCGATGCCGAGGAGCACCGCGGGTTGGCGGAGCAGATCGATCGGCTCGAGCTGGCGGAAGGCTTCGACGCCATGAGCGCAGAGGTAGTCGTCCAGCCCCACCTTGGTGCCATCCGGGCCAGCGGGCAGCCGGATCGCGGACACGGTGGCCCCGCGGCCGGCGAGGTGGGCGGCGAAGGCGGTCTCGGCGGCCTGCACGTCGGGCTTCGTCGCGAGGTCGGAATCGAACACGATGCGCACGTCACGGTCGGCCCACGGGATCTTATCGAGGTCCGGGATCGGCACACTCTGGCCGTCCGGGCCCTTCTGCCGCCAGGACCAGACACCGCTGAGTGCGATGCAGAGGAGTCCGTCCTGGACGGCCCGCAGACATTTCTTCTCGCCTTCCGTGATGTAGAGGATCTGCTTGGTATCGGCGGGATCGAGCGGCCGCGGGAGGTAGAGATGGTTGCCGCGGCCCTTCGGGCTCCGGTACCGCTTGCCGTCGGGGCCCGCGTGATCGAGCTTGAGGCGCGCGTAGCTGTTCCCGTTCGCGCTGTAGGGGAAGACCATCGCCGGGCCCACGCCGTAGCCGACGAGCGCTGAGGCCTCCGCTCTCGACGCGCTGTAGATCTGCGAGCCGAGAATCGTCTCGGTCGAGAGGCCGGAACGCAGCAGGTCCTCGAGGTGCCCGTCGGCTAGTCCAGCAATGGCGGGCTTCCCCGACTTCCCGCTTCCCCCGGCGGCGCGACCGCCAAGCGGATCAGTTTCGCGTCGCATCGCTGCCGCCTTTAACCTTCAGGGCGGCAGACCGCACCTTCGCTTTCGGGGGTTCGAGCGCGAGAACATCCGCGGGATCCACCCAGATCTGGACCTCGCGACCCTGTGGGCGCTTGGGGCGCGGGACAGCGAGGATGATTCGCGCGCGCAGTTGGCCGCTCTTCACCAATCGACGCAGCTTGCCCTCGTTGTGCGACGAAATCTTGGCGGCATCACTCAGCGAGATGCGGTTGGTGGAACGTGAACTTTTTTCTTGACTCTTCGGGCGGGCGGGTGCAGTCTCCAAATTGTAGCTCCTTCCGTTACTGGGTTCTTTCAGCACCGGCGACGCCTCTCGCAAAGGTGTCGCTGTGTCCGACAGTATCCCGCGCCCTAAGTCCAAAGTAAACTCGCGGGCCTCGACTAGGGCACAAGGACCACGATGTCCCCGACCACGACGTGCTCCTCGACCACGAGCTGGGGCGGGCCGGTCGTCCCTCGAACCCCTGCCGCACCGCCAGCTCGCGGATCTGGGGCGCCTCGCGAGGCTTGAGCGTCATCACGATCCGGCCCGCGGCCTGATCCCCCGCCGGGCGAGGGCTTCCTCGAAGTAGCCGCCCGGTCCAGGCCGACGGCGAAGCGCGACGGGTTCCTCAAAGAGTTCGAGGCCAGGTCGACCGCGAGGAACGTGAGGGTGCGCGGGGGGTGCAATGGGTGCTGCGATCTGCCGCGTTCTGCCGAGTGGTGCTCGCGAAGTATCGAGGAGATCGAGCGGTAGGTGCGTTACGCGGGAAGTATGCCATACCGGGCCCCCGACGCGCTATGTCGCGGAGTTAGCTGGATCGGCGACGGGCTCGGTTGTGCTGGGGTTGCGGTCGGTTGCGTAGCCGCCTGTGTGCCCTGCTCCTGCGGGTCGCTTCCAGCCCGTCGAGACGGGGCATCATGACGTCCATGACGACGACATCAGGCCGTTCCTGGCGGACGAGCGAAACAGCCATTTCGCCATCGGTCGCTTCACCGGCCAGCGCCAGGTTGGGGTCTCGCCGCAGGACGAGCGCTACCAACCAACAGCTATCCACGTCGTCATCGACGATGAGAACCCTTGCTGACATTCTGACTTGCCTCGGCGCGAGCTATGCCAGGACTCAAGTGGCTTACGTTGCACGCGTTGCATCTCTCCGGCGCTGGCGCTACCCGGTAGAGATGACCGGGTAGGAAGTTCCCGGCCGAAGCCGGCCGCCGGCGCTCACTGTCGCTTCGGTCGACGCGGTCCACGGGTCTTGGTCCGAATGGGTCTTCCTGGGCTATTTTGATTCCCTCCGCAATCTGGCCCATGCCTTGCTGTCCGGCGTGCAGGAGGATTCCATGCTCCAACTACTGGATCTCGCCCGAGAGAACGCGGAACTGAAAGGCGAGCTAACGCGAATCCGCCAAGAAGCGGAGGCGCTTCAACGTCTCCTGGCTGGTAACTCTGTTCAGGGTACTTCCGGCGCGAGTGAGGACGACCTCCGCGAGACCCCCAGGTAGGAAGCGGAGACGCGCGCAGCGAAAAAGGAAAGGCCGCGAACGCTGGCGTTTTCGTGACCAAGGCGCCATCGAATGACCGCCGACGAATTGCTTGCCCAGTTGCGCGGATCTAAGACTGATCTGCGAGGATTCGTTGAGATCATGCTGCGGGACCAGCTGCCCCATCTAGTAGTGCCGGCCAAGGCCGTGCTCGCGTGGCAGAAGCGCGAGCCCCAGACCTGGGCGATGGTGTGCGATTGGCTAGCCGAACAAGGCAAGAGCGTCGTGCAATTCTAAGACGTCGGGTCGTCGTGGCCCCCGTGCACGTCGAGTACGAGAAAGCACGACAGTGCGCGCCTACATCCCGACCCCATTCAGCACTCTCGCAGCAAGGACCGCGAGTCCGACGGGCCAGAGCTGGCTCATGAACCACCACGGCGTGGCGACCGCGAGAACGACCCAGTCGGCCGCGCGCCGCTGGCCCTGCAGGCGTCGCGCCCTCTGGCGAAGCAGGATCCGGTCCTTCAGCAAGTCGACCCAGAGCACCGGCAGCGCGACGAGGCTGGCGACGAAGATGCCGGGGACGACGAGGAGAAGGCTGGAGATGCTGATCAAGTGCCGGAAGTACGTATTGTAGAGGAGGCCGCTCACCAGCCAGAGTAGAATGCTGGCCTTCCCCGCTGCGGACGCTCGCTGCCGGTACTCGGCGTCGTCCAGCCCCATCGTCGGCATCGTCACTTCCCCTCCGTCCCATGCGGGTCCACGCTGTCGGGGGACACCCGTACCTGCTTGCTTGTCAGATCAAGTTGGTCCCGGCGTCTCCTCCCCTGGGTCGCTCGCCACCCGATTGGCTAACTTATCGAACAGGACGGCGGCGATCCCAAGCCAAGGCTCCTCTGCCATTTTCAGCGAGCCGTCCCAAGCCGCCTGATACTCTTCAATCGCTTCTGCCGGGTACGGTCCTATAGGCTCAGAGCACAGCCAGTGCACGACGTGGGAACGAAGACGAGCCGAGGGCAAACTCATACGGTGCGGCTTCGCTGTCCAGCCCAGTTGGGTCTCTGCGAAAGAAGTTGCGTAGAACCCCGCCGCTGAGACGCGGCCCTACATGGAGGACAAACCGTCTGGCAATGGCCGTCTCCGACACGCTCGGCTTCTCAGACATCTGCCACCTAGCCTCCGTCGCGAGTCTACCAGCGTCGGAGGGTGAGGAGGGGCCTGCGTATAGCGCAATGCCTCCCGTCGTCGCTTCAACTCCTCTGGCTCCATGAGTACTTCGGCCTGGGTAGTGGGCCCGCCTGGTCGTTGACGGCATCGTGGTCCCCGGTTAGCACCCCCGGTACTCCAGTCTCAGAAAGTCGATTGACACCGGGGCTCTTTGAGCAGATCCTCTGGCGCACCGAAGCGACTCGGGCGGCATGGTGCCCCAAGGAATCCAGGTTGATACAAGAAGCGGTAGACCAAGTCCGTAGGCGTGCGATCCATCGGCGCTCTGAAGGGTCGGCCGTTCCTCCTGTCGTAGGCACCCGGTCCGACCGCTTCTACCTACCGCAGCTCGACGGGCTCCGGTTCGTGGCGTTCTTCGCCGTCTTCGTCTGTCACTTCCCGATATCGTCGAAGTGGTCGCGCGTTCCATGGGTCAGCGCAATCGCGGATGCGGGAGCCTATGGGGTCGATCTGTTCTTCTGCCTCAGTAGCTTCCTCATCACCGCGTTGCTGCTCCAGGAGCAAGCCCGCGAAGGCCGCGCACGTATCGGCGCATTCTGGATCCGTCGGGCCCTTCGCATCTGGCCGCTCTATTTCGTGGTCGTGGCCATCGCGGTGGTGATCACCCACCCGCCCGGCTGGTATACGCGGAGCCTTCTCACCTTCACCACGAACTGGGCCCTGCTCCATCAGTCCTACGATTCGTCCCTCAATATCCTGTGGAGTCTGGCATTCGAGGAACAGTTCTATGTCGCGTGGCCACTGCTCTTTGTGCTCCTGGCCGGGCGCAGGCTCCCCCTGGTGGCGGCGACTCTGATCGGGAGCACGGTGATCGTGCGCACGCATCTTCTCGGCGGCACACTGACGGCCGATGCCGTGTGGAGCCATCCCCTCGGTCGGCTCGAGCCCTTCGCGCTGGGCATCGTACTCGCTTGGGGCTGGTCTCGCTGGCAGTCGGCGCCACGGCCGACGCTTCCCGGCTGGACCGGTGTCGCGATCGTCGCCATCGGCTGGGCCGCCGTGATCGCGCTCCTGCGTTTCGGCACCCCGGTCGGCAATGTCGGCGCCTTGCCTCCGCTCTGGGCCTATTCGGCGGTGGACCTCATCCTCGCGATCATGCTGGGGGTGGTCCTGATGGCCCGGGGCGGGCTCCTCGCCCATCCGATCCCGGTCTATCTGGGGCGCATCTCGTTTGGGCTCTACATCTTCCATCAGGCCGTCGCTCAGGGGGTGCCCCTACACGTCGACGTGCCGTGGCCCCTGCGGCTTGGGCTGACCCTCGCCCTGACCCTGTGCCTCGCCGCCCTCTCCTACGTGCTGCTCGAGCGACCGTTCCTGCGGCTCAAGACGCGCTTCACGTACGTCCGCTCGGCGCCCGTTTAGCTTCGCGCGGCCCGCCTTCGCGTGGGTCAACCGCCCATATCGTAGAGGTAAAGCGCGTTCAAATCGACGTAAGAGCCCGAAGGGTCGGCTACCGGAATAGCGTCGTGGACGTGGTGCTTCTAAACTCTCGCCGTCAGTCGTGCCACTCGTAAATCGCGACGTGGGCGGGCGGGGTCGGACCGGCCCGATAGATGAGCGTCGCAGCCCGGTCGGGGATCCCCTCCTCCACCCACTCCTTGAGGTAGGGCGCGAAGGGGCGGTCGTGGCCGAACAGAACGATGAAGTCGGGATGCTTGAGGTGGACGTACTGCAGCACCCGTGAGGCCTCCGCATAAGGCACCGGCAGGGATGTCCCCCCTGAGTAGTACGCGATCTCGGGGGCCAGTGCCATTACTCGCTTGGGCCCCGGCCGGTAGTCGCCGAGCCAGGTACCGATATCCTTCAGGAGCAGAGTCTTCGGGTTCTCCTCTTGGAAGGATCCCCACCACGGCACCCCGATGACGGCCAGCAGCAAGAGGGCGAAGATCAGGATGCAGCGGATGCCGGTGTCGAGCGACCATGCCGGCAGCCGCCACCGGGACGCTCCTCGCCGGGCTGTTCCCACGCTCCACCGCGCGGCCTCGTCGATCCCCTGGGAGACCCACAGGAGGAACAGAGGCAAGAGGGGGAGCAGGTACCTTCGGTCGATCCAATGCAGGCCGAGAAGTACAAAGAGATGCCCCAGGGCGACGGCGAGCAACACGCCTTCGCACCGTGCCCGCCGCCGGGTCCACGGGCGACGGAATAGTCCGAGTGTGATGAGGCCTAGCGCGAGGACAGAGCCAAACACAGGGGAGACCAGCAGCTGCTGGAGCAGCGGCACCCTGTTGCGTCGGGCGCTCACGACCCAGTTGTCCGCGAACCCGCGCGCGGAGATGCTCCGGGGGGTCATGGCCACGAACTCGAGATCCGGACCAATCCCCCACGCCGCTTCATTCATGTTCATACCAAGGTTCCGGCGCTCGGCGATCGTGTAGTTCATCATCCCCTTGCCCTCGAGGCGTAGGCTCCCCGTGTGCAGCGACAGGTAAGCCACGTAGGGCGTGGCGAGGACGACGATTGGAGCGAGCAGGCACAGGGCTCGGAGCGCGAAGCGCCGGAGGAACCGCGGCCCCCTGACGTCCGTCGCGAGCGCCGCGATTAGGATGACGAAGGGGTAGAAGAGGGCTTCCGGCCTGGTCAGGTATGCGAATCCCACCATCGCTCCGCACCACACCGTGTGGACGGGCTTGCCGGAGTCGAGGGAGCGCAGCGCCCAGTAGAGGCCCACGACCATCAAGAGCAGGTAGAGGCCCTCCGAGAGCGCGGCGCTGGGGAGGTCGATGAGCAATGGGTGGAGCGCGGTCAGGGCCGCGACGCCGAGCGCGACGCGAGGAGCGTACACGAACCGGGCGAGGGCGAACGCGGCGGGCACGAGGAGCACACCCGTCAGGAACGGGACCAGCCGGGTCGCGCCGTCGATGGATCCCGCGAGCAGCGAGCCGAGCGCGAGCAAAAGGGGGAAGAGCGGGGGGAACATCACTTCGGGTTCTCCGGAGAGCCCGACGTAGGCCCCACGTTTGAGGAGGTTCTCGGCGATCCGGGCGTACTCGCACCCGTTCCCTTCCAGCACCGCGCCGTGATGGATGCCCCAGTACGCTCGCAGCGTGACCGCCCCCACAAGGAACATTCCGAGGAGAATCCGGTTGGATAGCGGACTTAGCCGAACAGCCCGGATCTTCCACTTGATCGTCTGAGGGCCCGTCGGGCCACGATCATCCGTATCCCGGCGAGTCTCGACACGCCCCTCGACTTGAGGAAGGGGGAATCCTTGGGTGCGTTCAACGCGTCGGGCCAATGCCCACCCGGTCAACGATGTTAACTCTGGCGAGATGTCGTGCGCTCTCCGCTCACGCTGGCGCCGCTCGACCTGAACGATGCGCGAAGCGTGACTGGATCGGCGTTCGCGGACTCGGCGATCGAACAGGATCTCCATCTCGGGCGATGCTCCGAACTGCCGACTCGCGCGCTCATGCCGCTCCATGTCGTTCCGCGCGATGATGAGGAGGAACGGCTTCTCCATTCGACTACCCGATGTCTCCAAAGCCAAGGTGACCAGGGAATCGTTCAGGCCGAGGGCCGGGGCGATGGATGGGAGAGACCGCCACCCCCTCGCCAAGCATGTTAGAGAGGGGCGTTATGCTGTCGTCAGCACTACCGCCACTTCGTCGTAATGCTTCCCCCCGTAGTCTCGCGCCAATAGCGCCATCGCGGGGCAGCCATAGCGCCACGGGTCCTAGGGGGCGGCTCATCTCCGTCGGGCGATGGCCGGGTGTGTGTCGGCACGCTCAACCGTCACGGCCAGGAGCAGCAACGCGGTTAGACCGGCTGCGGAGCACGGGCATTCCTTGGAGCGACTCAGCGCGTCACTAGACTAGACATCCCGTGCCCGGCGCGTGTGGTTGGCGGGACCCGCTGCCTTCAGTCGCCGTGTAACATCAGCGTGAGCTGCCCACCCTGGGTTCATGGGAGCGGGCGTTCGCTGAGACCTCGTCTTCCTTCTCCTGCTCGAGCCGATCCCGCCTGGTTCGCCACCACATGTGTGCGAGGCCGACGAGAATGCCCAGCAGGAAGACCGCGAGCAAGAACAGTAGCACGAGGGTAATCGCGTCGGCCAAACCTAGCGGATGCTGCAGCATCGCAAGCCTCAATACCAGCGGCCCCAATGCGGCGGCACCCAGAGAGGCACGCAGGTGGAGTTACCGTATCGGTCCATGTAGAGCTGGCCGATCCACATCCTCCCCAGCACGGGGGACCACCGAGGAATGGCGCGGCGCACCGATGAAATCGTGGACGGGGGAACCTCGGTGATGGCTCTGGTGACCGTGCCCGTTGCTCGGCCCTGAGCCGGTCGAGGCGTGACCAAGACGGCCAGGATGGAGATCACAAGAAAGAGCGTGCGGATCATACGGCCCTCCGCAGCCCCGAGGCTGCACATCGCGCAGTCTAGCAGGGCCGTTACCGCGAGCATCTGCAGCTAGTGCAGGGCGTCAAGATCCCGCGGAGAAGCGAATCAGGACCGCTGGGAACTGCTGGCTACTCAATCACCTGGTCCGCCCGCTCGAGGAGCGACTGGGTGAATCGCGGCGGCGAACTTCATCCCTCACGTTCCCACCAGAGGCGGTCGAGCGCGGCAGCCCCGGGGCCAGCAAGGATGAAGAGGGCGCAGGCGACGAGCAGCATCCGGTCCAGGTCGCTCGCGTTCCAACCTTGTCCCGGCATCTTGACCCACAAGGTTGTTACAAGCATCTCCACGGCGAACAGGCACGCCACCACACGGGTTGCAACGCCGAGGAAGAGGAGGATACCGCCGACGAGTTCCAGGATCGCGATGAAGGGTGCCATGAGGCCCGGGAAAGGGATCGCAACCTTTGCAAAGAAGGCGGCCACGCCGCCGAGTCCACCCGCGAACTTCTGGTAGCCGTGAATCGCAAAAAGGAGCCCAGTCATGAGGCGGACGACCGTGATGCCCCAATCCGGGTGTACACCGGCGATGCGCTTCATCGTGGCTCTCCTTTCGTCGGTTACGCCTATTGGATTACCCCGTCGGCTCCGAGGGCCTTGGCGGGCCCTTCGGTACATAGGGATTGGTGCCCCCGGAGGGGTTCGCGCGCTTGGCGCAGCGCCCCATCGAGATCTTGATCGCCGCGTAAGTCTGACCTCGGAGCGGGCCGGCGGGGTCGCCCATCACGCAACGTCGCGCGGCGCGCCGTGATGCGGCATCAGGAAGAACACGTTCTGAGGCCGCTCCGAGGGACTGGTGAGGCGGAAGGCTCCATCCTGCCAGACGAAACCGCGATAGCCCAACGGTTCGAGGATCGGGTACAACCAGTCGCCCTCCGCGAACACGGACTCAATGATCATCGCCGGCCGGAAACGCTTGATCGTTTCGAGAGCGCCGCGGACGGCTTGGGTTTCATGGCCTTCGACGTCCATCTTTATGAAGTCGAGACGGTTCAGATTCAACGAGTCGATTCGCATCGCCGTCACCGTGAAGTGCCTCAACTTGGTCGGCTGCTCGACGACTCTCGCGTCTGTCATGGCCTCCGGCCCCCTCCGATAGCGGGGCACCTCCATCATGACCGGTCCGTCGCGGTCGCTCGCGGCCGCATCAAGCAACCGCACATTGCGCAAACCGAGTGAGCGCATGTTGAATCGAAGGTGGCCAAAAGTTTCCGGCACTGGCTCCATCGCGATCACTTCGTCGGCCAGTCGCGCGAGCAACCTGGCGTAACTGCCGATGTTCGCGCCCACGTCCAAGGCGACACCGCCTCGCAGCAATCGGTGAATCCCTTCCGCGTCCGCTTCCACTCGGCCATGCCGCAAAACCCACAGATAGTACAGGCGCTTCAGCGCCACCTGGGTGAACTCCGGCAACATGGCCGCGGCGATCTGCTTGGCCCGAAGCACGAGTGGGGCTTCGGAAAGCCAGTAGGCGACTAACGAGCGCCTTCTCATGGCCGGGCGGCCCCGGTGGGAGCCTAACACGCGCGCAACAGCCGATCGAGATCTTGATCGCGGCTTAAGGTTCGGCTGATTCGGGTGTTAGGAGCCCCCATTCGGCGCAGGCCCTCTTGAAGAGGCTCTCTGGGCCGTGACGGCGGATCTCGAGGCGGGGACCTGGGTCGCGGCCATTGGCTGCGAGTTATGAGGCAGGCGGGCCGCCATGGGCTCCCCAGTCTACGGATCCAGGTCGCAGGGCGCCCCAGCATTTCCGCACGGGCGCGAGGCGACACCCCTGAGCCGCCGTGGTGGCGAGACACCGTACAAACGGGCGCCTTCCGATGCCAGGCTCGCGCTGCGCCCACCGCACGCGCGTACAGCGCCGATCCTGGGGCGATGCGGAGGCTCTTTTGCGGGAGCGGCGCGAAAATTTCGAAACGGGGCGGGAAGGTGGCTCGAGCTCGAGGACCCGGAGAAGGTAGGATTCCTGGTGACCCCGATCGGTCCCGGGGTCGGTTCGGGCGCGGCGGGCTTGCCCACCAGCGATCCCGCCGGGCCGAGCGTGGGCAGGAACCGCGCGTCAGTGGGTGCGGTGAGATTGCGTCCGGTGCCGTCCGCTGCCGCGCGGTGCCGAGGGCCGTCCTCTAACGCGCTGACGCGCCGAGGGGCCGAGTGTTACGCGGGAAGTATGCCACACCGGTGCGATCGTTCGCCATCTCGGTCACCTGCCGGCCGCCCGCCGGCCGCGCGACGTCGTCCCCGCCTTGATCACCGCCACGAGGCTCTGCGCGGCCCCGCTCAGGTACCCGTTGCGGCGCCGCACGAGGGTCACCGGCACGCCGCCCCGCAGCGCGGGGGCGTGGATGATCTCGAGCGAGCCCAGGCGCAGCTCCTCCTGCACGCTGCTCTCGATGAGGAGCGCGATCCCGAACCCGGCCTCGACCAGGCGCTTCTGCGCGGTGAGGCTGTCGATGCGGACGATCTCCGCCGCCTCGATGCCGGCCGCGGCGAGCCGCTGCTCGAGCGCGGTGGCGAAGGGCTCGCGCCGCCGGCGCCGGGGGGGAAAGGCCACCCAGCGCTCGCCCGCGAGGGCTCCGGGGTCGCGCACCCGGCGACCGGCGAGGCGGTGGTCCGGCGAGCAGGCGAGCACGAGGGCCTCCTCGGTGACCTGCTCCGACACGAGCCCCGGATCCGTGTCGGTGAAGTACCGGAGCCCCAGGGTGGCCTCGCCGCGCCGCACCAGGTCGCTGACCTCCTCGCTGTTCGCGGTCCGCAGCTCGAGCTTCACGGACGGATGGCGCTGGCCGAATTGGCGCAGCATGCCCGCGAAGCGGGTGCTGGCGAGCGTCCCCACCAGCGCCACCGAGACCGCGCCCCGCTCGCCGCGCGCGAGACCCCGCACCGCCTCGGCGCCGTCCTTCAAGCCGGCCAGCGCCGCCTCGGCGTAGGGCAGCAGGGCGCGCCCGGCCTCGGTCAGGATCACGCCGCCGCGCACCCGCTCGAAGAGCGGGGTGCCGAGCTGCTGCTCCAGCATCTCGACCCGCCGGCTGATCGCGGGCTGGGAGCGATGCAGGCTCTCCGCCGCGCGGGCGAAGCCACCGCGGCGGGCGATCGAGACGAAGGTTTCGATCTCGTCGATGGTCACCGCGATCACTATAGCTGATGGCCGGAGTCAGCTATATGCATTCGACGGATGGGAGCCTCCGCGGCACGCTGTCATCCGAAAGGAGTACCGTCATGGACATCGAGCGCCACCTCATCATGGACAGCGCGAACTTCAAGCCGATCATCAGCCGCGTCGTCGCGCAGGGCGATCGGGTGTACGTCTGCGGGATCACCGGCGATCCGGTCGGCGACGTCACCGCCCAGACCAAGCAGGCCCTCGACCGCATCGACGACCTCCTCGCCCGGGCCGGCACCGACAAGTCGAAGCTGCTGACCGCCCAGGTGTGGCTCTCCGACATGGGGCTCTTCCGGACCCACAACCTCGCCTGGAACGAATGGGTGGATCCCGAGCACCCGCCGGTGCGCGCCTGCGTCCAGGCCGAGGCTGACCAGCCCCGGCCTGCTCGTCGAGATCATGGTGACGGCCGCCCGATGAGCCGGCCCGCCCTCGACGCGTCGAGAGACCGCGTGCTGAAGACGGCCGCGGACGGCGGCATCGTCCTCGCGCACGCCACCGCGGTGCGGGCGGTCGCGGCCTGGACCTTGGCGCCGGCGCCGCGGGACCCGGCCCGCCACGTCGAGGCGGCCCACGCGCAGGCGCGCCGCCACCTCGCCCGGCTCATCGTCCACGATCCGGCCCGAGAGGTCCCGGCGGTCATGACCGACGAGCTGTTCTCCCGGCTCACCGACCCCCGGCCGGCCCCGCTGACGGCCCCGGCCGGTGTCGGCCGCTACACCTACACCCCGCGCAAGGCCCTGCGCCGGGTGCTCGACCATGCGCTGGACCATCTCAACCAGATCGATCAGTGGCTCGCGTGGCAGCGGCACGGCAGCGTCCCGACGCCGACCGACGGCTGGGTGCCGTCGACGGTGACCCTGGCGGACGATCGGCTGCCGCTGACCGCCGCCGATCTCGACGCGTGGCTCTGGCGGGTCGACCAGGCGGTGGGGCTCGTCGTCCAGCGGGCGGCGGGGCTGAGCGAGGCCGAGCTGGACTGGCTTCCCCCCGACGGGGGCTGGCCGCTCCGCCGCGTGCTCCACCACCTGGCCCGCTCGGAGCGGCTCTATGCGGCCGCCCTCGACGAGGCCCTGCTCGATGACGATCCGTCGGGCCGGTACGGCGAGGCCTGCCGGCGCCTCGACGACGAGCTTCGCGTGGTGGCCGGCCGTGGCCCGGACCCGGCCATCGTCTACGCGGGGCTCTACGGAGTGCTACAGACGCCGGAGGAGGTGGTGGGCCAGGTCCTCGCCTTCGAGGGCGAGCTGCTGGCCGGGGTCCGATAGCGCACGAGCGCGGGCGCTACCACAGGAGCAGCGAGACGAGCTGAAGCAGGAAGGCCAGCCCCAGGAGCCAGGAGGCGCTCGTCCGGCGCACCTGGTGACGGATCAGCCGGATGCCCGCCACCAGTCCGATCAGGAGGGCGGCGCCGCTCAGCACGCTGCGCGGGGGTAGCGAGACCGGATCACGGCCGAGCAGGCTCGCCAGCAATCTGCCCTCCTGTCGCGCCGGCTGCTCGCGGTTGGTAACGTCCAGGGTGCAGGTCGCGCGGCTCGGCTGAGAGCCTTCCGAGACACCGGTGAGCACGAGCTGCCCGGCCGTCAATGGCGCCACGTCGATCTCGCCGAACTGGATCGACAGGGGCGGCCGGTGCCCCGTCCGGCCGGGATCGACGAAGCGGTCGACGGTGGACACCGAGCCGTGCAGCAGGTCGCGGCCCTTCCTCACGTCGCGCCACCGCTCGACGAATCCGGCATAGCGAGCCGACGCGCCTCCGCTCTCCAGGACGCAGGCCCCCGCGACCTGCACGTGCTCCAGCAGCGTGAATCGCGGCCCGGGGGAGGCGGACTGCCGTGGCTCGGCGGCGCAGCCGGCGAGCCCCCCGACGAGCACCGCCAGTGCCACCGCCCGGAAGACCGGCGAGGAAGCCATGGCCCTACGCTCACGCCACAACCGGGCCGCGTCAAGTCGCCCCGAGATCCGACCGATCATTTAACCGCAGGAGGCATGCCATGCTTGAGGGACCATGGGGCACAGGGGATGGGGACGCCTGGGGGCGGGTCTGATGGCGGCGCTCGGGCTCGCGGGGTGCGCGACGGGGTCCGGGGCCTACACGGAGCCCGAGCGGGCCCGGATCGATGCGTACGAGCGGGCGGCCGAGCAGGTGCTTCAGTCCCGCGGGATGAAGGGCCCCGCCCCCGCCGTGCGCGTCGGGGCCGACCCCTCGCTGGCCGGCGCGGGCCGCCCGGCCGGGTACTACAGCGACCAGGGGCGCCGCATCGTGGTCAACCGAGCGGCGGTGGCCGACGACTACATCGCCCAGGCGGTCCTGAGCCAGGAGCTGGCCCACTACGTCCTCGGCCACGCGGACAATGCCTGCCGGGAGCGGCGCCTCGAGTGCGAGATCGAAGCCCGCATCGCGAGCGTCGAGCTGCTCATGACCGGCTGGGGCCTCGAGTACTCGGACGCCATCCGCCTGCAGTACGCCTATCTGAAGAGCGTGCTGCTGGCCGCTCAGCGGGGGGAGGTCCCGGCCACGCCGGGGAAGAGTGACCCCTGCCGGGAGCTCCAGGAGTTCGCGACGCGGTTCAAGGCTCAGGCCTCGTGCGAGTGAGCCGACGGTGTATCGGAATCTTCCCACTGGGACGGGCAGTTGGATCGCCGGAGGGCTTCCAATTCCCTCGGCTTGACCCCCCTCCCGCTGCTACACTAGAATCCGCAAAATCGCCCAATGGCCGCACAAGTGGAACTGTGGTCTCATGAGGGGCTTTGGTGAAGATTGAGGGGCTTCGGTGAAGATTAAGGTCCTCGGGTCGTTCGGGAGCGAAGGCGTGGGGCAGAGGCCCTCGGCGTTCCTCGTCGACGATCGGGTGCTGGTGGACGCCGGCACCGTGGGCGGCGCCCTCTCGGTGGCCGAGCAGATCGAGATCCAGTTCGCCCTGATCAGCCACGCCCACCTCGATCACACCGCGGGCCTGGCCTTCCTCACCGACACCCTCGCGATGGTGGCGGCGGACCGCCGGGTGACCGCCTGCAGCATCGCGCCGGTCATCGAGGCGCTCCGCACCCACGCCTTCAACGATGCGCTCTGGCCGAACTTCACGAACATTCCCTCCGCGGCCCAGTCGGTGCTGGGCTTCCGGACCCTCCCGGAGGAGGCGGAGTCGCGGGTGGGCGAGCTGTGGGTGACCCCGGTGCTCGTGGAGCACACGGTTCCCACCACCGGCTTCGTGATCCACGACGGCGAGACCGGCTTCGTGTTCAGCGGCGACACCGGTCCCACGAAGCGGATCTGGCAGATCGCCCGCGAGATGCGCGGACTCAAGGCCCTGATCGTCGAGACCGCCTTTCCGAACCGGCTCGCTCCCCTCGCCAAGGCCTCCGGCCACCTGACGCCCGAGATGCTGGGCCAGGAGATCGCGAAGATGCCGGCCGACCTGCCGATCTGGGTCTACCACATCAAGCCGCAGCTCTATCAGGAGACCGCGGAAGAGCTGGCCAAGATCGACCCCAGCCGCATCCACATCCTGGAGCAGGGCAAGACCTACACGCTCTAGCCCCGGCGGTCGATCAGCCGACTCAGCCGCTCCCGGTACGGAAACAGGCTGAAGAGCCCCCCGGTGTGAATGAAGCAGATGCGCTGGCCCAGCGCCTTCGGGTCGCGCGCGAGCGTCTCCACCAGCCCCCGGAAGCCCCGCGCGGTATAGACCGGATCGAGCAGCAGGCCCTCCTCCCGCGCCAGCTCCACGAGCACGGCCAGGTCCGCGTCGGCCGCGTCGAGGCCCTCTCGATCCCCGTCCAGCAGGTGAATCGTCTTCGGCACGTCGACGGAGAAACCGTACCGCCGGATCGCGGCGCCCATCGTGTGCACGACGTGCTCCCGCACCCGCTCGGCCGGGCGCCCGATCGGCACGCCCACGATCTCCCCGGGCAGGCCGGCCAGCCGCTTGCCGAGCAGGAGGCCCGCCTGGCTGGCGCCGGTGAACGCGCTGATCACCACCGCGTCGAAGCGTGGCGCCCCGTGGTTGATCTGCTCGCTCAGCTCGACCGCGCACTCGAGGTAGCCGAGCGCGCCCACCTCGTTGGCGCCGCTTTCCGGGATGAGATAGGGTCGGCGGCCGTGGGCACGGATCTCGGCGGCGAGCGCCTCCATGACCTCCTCCGCGCGCGCGAACTCGGCCTCGGTGCAGTAGCGCACTTCCGCGCCGAGGAGACGGTCGAGCAGGAGGTTGCCGTCGTAGGCCGCGGGCGGCTCACCCCGCACCAGGAGCACCGCGCGCAACCCGAGCCGCGCCGCCACCGCGGCGACGGCGCGGCAGCCGTTGGACTGGAGTGCGCCGCAGGTGACCAGGGTGTCGGCGCCCTGCTGCAGGGCCTCCCCCACCAGGAATTCGAGCTTGCGGACCTTGTTGCCCGACTCGAGCAGACCGGTCAGGTCGTCGCGCTTGACGTGAAGCTCGACCCCGAGCCGGCGGGAGAGGCGATCGAGCTTGAGGATCGGAGTCGGAGCGAGGGCCAGCTCGAGCCGCGCGGGCGGTGCGGCCATGAACCGGCTACGCGTGCTCCGTCTTCAGATTGGCCGCGATCGGCGCGAAATCGTAGGCGGGGAACACCTGGTAGCGGAAGGCGCCCCACGCCTTCTGCTCCATGTACCGGTTCAGCGCGCGCACCTTGTCCGGCTCGACGCGTAGCTGGATGATGAAGCCGAACGACATCGCCACCACCCACGAGACCAGCTCGCTTCCCTCGGGCGGGAAGTCGCGATAGAAGCCGGTCTTCTTGAGGTGGGCCATGATCTCGTCGAGGGGCTTGGACTGGTCGTGGTGGAGCAGGACGGTCAGGAGCACGCGATCGCCGGTGGCCATGGCCCGCAGCGTACCCTATTTCCGGATCGACGCCGAGGGCCCGCGTCGCACCACGCCCGCGTCGCGTTAGGCGCAGCGCTCACCCTGCAATCTCCGAGGGTTGCGGCCCAGGGCCCAACTTCAGGCATTGACACCGGCCCGCCCTCCGGTTACCGTGCCTGTCATGCGTATCGAGGTGCACGACAATCAGGTCGAGTCCGCGCTCAAGACCATGAAGAAGCTCATGCTCAAGGATGGGCTCTTCAAGGAGATGAAGAAGCGCGCGTACTACGAGAAGCCGTCGGTCAAGCGCAAGCGGAAGCAGGCCGAGGCGCGGAAGAAGCGCCGGAAGGCCATGAAGCGGGCCGAGGCGGACGACTGACCTCTCCCGGGCCTCCCGGCCCGGTCCCCCCTATCCTCGGGTGACTCCACCGCGGGAGTCCCTTGCCAGCCAGCGGCTCTGGCTCGCCTTCTCGACCATGCTGCTGGTAGCCGGAATCACCAATACCTTCCCGGTGTTCCTGCCCGCCCTCCTGGCCGAGTTCGGCGGCTCGCGCGCCGCCACCGCCTCGACCGCCTCCCTGCTCTGGATAGGCGGGGCCCTGTTGAGCCCGGTGGCCGGGTACCTGGTCGCGCGCTGGAACCCGCGGCGGCTCGTCTGCCTCGGCCTGGCCATCGTGGCGGGGGAATGCTCCTCGGCAGCCTGGCCCCGACCCTGCCCTTGTTCCTGGTCGCGATGGGGATTGGGGGCGGCATCGGCCTGGGTCTGGCCGGCATGACCACCCACGCCGCCCTGATCGCGGACGCGTACGTGCGCCGCCGCGGCCTGGCCACCGGCATCGCCTTCGGCGGGGCCATGGCCGCGTACGCCCTGGCGCCGCCGGCCCAGTGGATCATCACCCACTGGGGCTGGCGGCCGGCCTTCTGGTGCTACGCGGCGGTGATCCTGTCGCTGATCCCGTGGGCGTGGCGGGCGCACCCCACGCAGCTCGCGTCGGTCCGGAGTGGCGACGCCGGATCGTCGGAGAGCGCCGCGGTGACCATCGCGGGCATCGTCCGCTCGGCCGGCTTCTGGAGCCTGTTCGTGATGTTCACCACTCCCCCGCTCTTCGGATACCTGGCCACCACGCAGCACGCGCTCTACTTCGTCGAGCGCGGCTTCTCCGCGGGCCAGGCCTCGGTGCTCCTCGCGATCGGCGGCCTCCTGGCCGGCGGCGGCCGGGCGCTCGCGGGCCTGACCGCCGATCGCCTCGGCGGCCCGATCGCGGGCTTTCTCTCGTTCTCTTGCTCGCTGGTGGGGATGGTGTGCCTGATCGCGATGGAGTTCCGTCCCGGGTGGGTGCTGGCGGCGGGCTACGTGTTCTTCCTCTTCCTGCCGCTCGGCTCGCGCGCCAGCATCGTCACCGTGCTGCTCGGACGCATCGCCCCGCCCGCGCAGTACGGCGTCATCTTCGGCCTGCTCGGCATCGGCAACAACCTGGGGGCCGCGCTGGGCCCGTGGCTCTCCGGCATCCTCTTCGACCGCACCGGCTCCTACCTGGTCATCTACCTCTGCGCCCTCGGCATCGCGCTCACCGGACTGGGCGCGCTCAGCGTCTTCTGCCTCGTCACCCGGTGGTCGCCGACCGCGCGCCCGGCCTAGCCGATCCGCGCGGCGAGCGCCGCGTACTTGTCGAGGAGCGGGAGGACCTGGTCGCGACCCGCGGGCGGCAGTCCGAAGATCGCGCGGGTGACCCCCGCGTCGCGCAGTCCGGCCAGGCGCGTCTCGTCGGTGGGTGCGCCGAAGATGGAGACGGTGACCGCGCCCGGATCCTGGCCCGCCTTCTCGGCCCGCGCCCGGAGATCGGCGATGGTCTCGGCGAGCGGCTCGCTGTAGGAGCGCCCGCCGATCGGCAGCCAGTGGCCGCCGAACTCCGCCGCCCGCTGGCGCGCGTGCGGGCCGGCCCCGCCCATCAGGATCGGCGGGTGCGGCTTCTGCACCGGCTTCGGGTACGACCACAGCTTGTCGAAGTTGACGAACTTGCCGTGGTACTCGGCCTCGTCCTTGGTCCAGATCTCCTGCATCGCGGCGACCCGCTCGCGCAGGACCTTGAAGCGCGCGTCGAAGTCGGTCCCGTGATGCGCCATCTCCTCCGCGTTCCATCCGCCCCCGATGCCGAAGAGCACGCGGCCGCGCGAGAGATAGTCGAGGCTCGCGACCTCCTTGGCGAGGAGGATCGGATCGCGCTCGATCACGAGGCAGATGCCGGTGCCGAGCTTGAGCCGGGTGGTCACCGCCGCCGCGGCGGCCAGGCCGACGAAGGGGTCGACGGTGTGCCAGTACTCGCGCGGCAGATCGGCCCCGCCCGGCCAGGGGCTCTTGCGGCTGGCCGGGATGTGGGTGTGCTCCGGCACGAACAGGGACTCGAAGCCGCGTCCCTCGGTCTCGCGCGCCAGGTCGTCGATGCGGATCGCGTAGTCGGTGGAGAACTGGAATACGCCGTATTTCATGGCTCGGCCGTCTCCTCGGGCAGATCGGGGGGAAAGTCGGGACGGGGATAGTACGGCCGCCCGCCCAGGGCCTTCACCTCGTCCTGGAAGGTGGTGGAATAGAACCGCTCCGCGTCGGTGAGCGCCCAGGCCTGCCGCTTGTAGCACCACGACTCGGGCTCGAGGCGCTGCGCCTCCTTGAAGAACGGCACCGCGGCTTCCGCGTGCCCCTCCGCGTGCAGGTGCTCGGCGAGGCGGAAGCAGGCGGCGGCCTGCGCGTGCGCGGCGGTGGGCAGCCCGAGCCGCTCGCGGCGCCCGGCCGGCGGCCTCACGTGACCGCTCGCGGCGCCCTTGTCCACCCAGTCGCGGATGGCGTCCAGGTAACGCGTCATGTCGAACTTGGTGTACGCGATCCAGCGGTTGTCCGCGAAGGCGACCTCGGGCGGGCGCGCGATACGCCCGCGCTCGTCGATCCACACCGCGCTCGGCACGTTGACGAGGTGATAGCGCGTGGCCAGGTCGTAGTGCGCGTCGATCAGGGCGGGATGGGTCGGCTGCGCGGCGCGGATCCACTCGCCGGCCGCGGCCGCGCCCGCGCTGTCGAGCGCCACCGTGATCACGGTCAGCCCCTTCGGCTCGAGCTCGGCGTGGAGCGCCTGCCACCCGGGCAGGTCGAAGCGGCAGCCTCACCACGACGCCCACGCGAGCAGGAACACCTTGCGGCCGCGGAAGTCCCGCAGCGACCACGCGCGGCCGTCCAGGTCGGGCAGCGTGAAGTCCGGCGCGTCGAGCGAGCGTAGGCGCTCGCCGAGCGCCGCGTGCGACTCCCCGATCGCCCACACCCCGTGCGCCGGGCTCGCCGCCACCGGCTGGCCGAGATGCCGCGCGAGCCCGGCGAGGTCGAGGCGCGTCGCGGGACCGGCCTCCCGCACCCACGGGGCCCCCGGCGGCACCGGGACGCACAGCGCGCCCCGGCAGAGGCCGTCCGGCGTCCACTCCCACTCGGTCGCGCGGGCCAGCTCGTCCGGGCTGAGCCAGAGCGCCGGGCCCTCGACGGAGGCGTCGCTCACCCGGATGGCCTCACTGCGGTGGAGAATGGTCGCGTTCATGCGGTCCGGCCCCGGGCACGGTGTTACCATGAATTCGCGATCAAGCCAACCGAGGGAGGTGCGCACGATGGTGAGAGCACGCTTGATGCTGGTCACACTGGCGATCTCGGCGATGGTCGGGGTGGGTCACGCCCCCGCGCCGGCGGCGGACCGCTCGGAAGTGGACGCCGCCACCCAGCAGGTCCAGCGCGGGGCCGGTCAGATCGGCCAGGGCAAGGTGCTCGAGGGCGCCGGCGAGACGGCGAAGGGTATCGGCAACACGGTGGTGGAAGGCGCCAAGTACACCGGCCAGAAGCTCGGAGAGGCCGGGCAGGCGGCGGCGCCCGATGCCAAGACCGCGTGGGAGCGGACCAAGGAAGGCGCGGTCGCCTTCGGCTCGGGCGTCCGGGACTTCTTCGGGTCCCTCTTCCGCTGACCGCGGCGCGGTAGCGGCCGGCCCTAGCGGGCCCGCGGGGGCCGCGGCGGCTTGGCGAGATAGGCGGCGAGCGCCGCGCCCTCGCGCTCCTGGAAGCTCACCGCGATCCGGAGCTGCTCGAGATACTGCTCGAGGGTCTTGCCCCCGAGCACGATCTTGCGGCTGGTGAAGAACTCCCCCACCTCGCGCTCCCACTCCGGGCTCACCAGCGCGGTCACCCCCTCGTACATCCGCCGGTAGGCGCTGCCCGGGTACTGCCGGGCCATCGTCTCCCAGCTCGCCTTGAGGTACTCCCAGGCGAGGCCGCGGCTGTGCACGCCGGCCAGGAGCGCCCGCATCAGGAACGGCGCGTCCTGGCTGCGCACTTCCCCGCTGGTGGTCTTCTCGAGGGTGCGACGGATCAGCTCGGGCGGGCGGAACGCGGCGAGCGCGTAGAGGTATCGCTGCTCCTCCTGCGGGCTGCGCGCGGCCTTGAAACGCTGGAGGAACTCGTCGTATTCGCTCTCCCCGCCCGCCGTGGCCACGATGGCGATGAGCGCGGGCAACACGTCCGGGTCCACCGCCGACTCGTCCTCCCGGTAGCGGGCGTAGAGGGCGCGGGCGCGCTCCTGGGTTGCGGGATCGTTGCCGAGCGTGCCCACCGTGCGCAGGAGATCGGCGCGCAGCTGTCGCTCCAGCTCGGCCTCGCCGGGCTGGGCCTCCCAGCCGAGCCGCTCCACCCCCGCTTCCACCCGCTGGCGCACCAGGGCCTCGAGATCCGCCCGCTCGTCCTCCGCGATGACGCGATTGACGTAGCCCCACGAGCCGATGACCGCGGCCCACACGTTGCGGTCGGTCTCCTCGCCGAAGCGCGCGGTGAGATCGAGGTAGTCCGGCGACGGCATCAGGCCCGCCTGGGCCAGCGCGAGCGCGTCGCTCACCAGGTTGAAGCGCTCGATGGGCGCGAGCTTCTTGAGCGCGCTGGTCATCTTGCGCAGGAGCGGCGCCGCGTACTGCACCCGGTAGAAGCCGTGCCCGCCCGCATTGACCACCACCCAGTCGGGCGCGGCGGGGAGCGAGACGGTGAGGGCCTCGGCGCCCAGGAGGACCGGCTTGTCCACGAAGCCGCGCTTGACCGAGGCGCGCACCCGCACCGGGATCTGCCAGTGCTCGGGGGCCGCGCCCTCGGCCGGGAGGTAGGTGAAGCGGCGCTGGCTGAGCTTGACGCCGGTGCCGTCCGACTCCACGATCACGAGCGGGTAGCCCGGCCGGAAGATCCAGCCGTCCATCACCTCCGGGATCGGCAGCCGCGCGGCGTCGCCGAGGGCCTTCCAGAGATCGGTGGTCTCCGCGTTGCCGAAGCGGTGGCGCTCGAGATAGAGCCGCACCCCGTCGCGGAACACCTCCCCCGACAAGTGCTGCTCGAGCATGCGCAGGACCGAGGCGCCCTTCTCGTAGGTGAGCAGGTCGAACATCGCCTCGCAGTCGCGCGGGGCCCGCACCTCGAACTCGATCGGCCGCGTGTGGTGGAGCCCATCCACCGCCATCGCGGCGGCGCGCGACACCCCGAAGGTGGTCCACCGCTTCCACTCCGGCTTCCACGCGTCGACCGCCAGCAGCTCCATGAAGGTGGCGAAGGCCTCGTTGAGCCAGATGCCGTTCCACCACAGCATGGTCACGAGGTCGCCGAACCACATGTGGGCGATCTCGTGGGCCACCACGTCGGCCACCCGCTCGCGCTCGGTGTGGGAGGCGGCCGTCTCGTCCACCAGGAGCGCGGTCTCTCGGTAGGTGATCGCGCCCAGGTTCTCCATCGCGCCCGCCGCGAAGTCGGGGATCGCGAGCATGTCGAGCTTGTCGCCGGGGTACGGCAGCCCGTAGTAGCGCTCGAAGTAGTCCAGCGCGAAGGCGCCGATGTCGAGGGCGAAGCGGGCGAGGTGGAGCTTGCCCGGCACGCACCACACGCGGAGCGGGGTGGGACCCACCATCACCGGTGGGGTGGCCTCGAGCTCGCCGACCACGAAGGCCACCAGGTAGGTCGACATCCGGATGGTGTCCGCGAAGGCCACCGCCTTCTTGCCCGGCCCGGCCGGCGACTCACCGGTGACCCGGGTGTTGGAGACCGCGGCCAGCGCCTCCGGGATCACCAGGGTGACGCCGAAGACCGCCTTGCACGCCGGCTCGTCCCAGCACGGGAAGCCGCGCCGCGCGTCGGTGGCCTCGAACTGGGTGGCCGCGATCGTGTGCGAGGCGCCCGCCGCGTCCTTGTAGGTGCTGCGGTAGAAGCCGTGGAGGCGATCGTTGAGCACGCCGGTGAAGGCGAGGGTGAGGCGGTGCTCGCCGGGCGGGATCGGCTGCGGGAACGCGAGCCGGGCCCGCTCCGCCGCCTCGTCGAGGCTGGCGCTCCCCTCCACCACCGGGCCGTCGGCGGTCTGCACGCTCACCGACTGGATCACCAGCTCCGCCGCGTTGAGAAGGATCTCGCTCACCGGCTCGGAGACCGTGATCGCCACCGTCTCCTGGCCCGCGAAGGTGGCGGCCTCGAGATCCGGCTCGAGGCGGATGTCGTAGCGCGAGGGCACCACGGTCGTCGGCAGTCGGTAGTCCATGCCGGGGGAAAGAATACCACCAGGCCCTCACCCGGACACCCCGACTTGTGGCCCGGGACGCGGCGAATCCGCGGTCAGCGCGCGGTCGCGAGCGGGTCCGGCGCCACCCAGATCGCCGCGCCCACCGCGAGGAGCCGCCCGCGCGCGTCGAACAGCGCGGTGCCCGCGTGGCGCCGCCGGCTGCCGGCGCGTGGAGTGGGCGTGTCCGCGCGCCAGCCCATCACGATCAGGGGCCGGCGCCCGTCCACCGGCTCCCGGATCTCCACCTGCAGGGTGCCGGTGTTGCCGGGGCCGGCCAGCGCCCAGCCGCCCGGGCAGTCCAGCGCGGACCAGACGAGCTCGGGGCGGAGGCGACCGTCCCCATCGAGGAACGCGGGGTCCGGCCGCCATCCGGCCACCCGGACCTGGCCGCGGTCGGGGTCGTCGCCGGGCTCCGGCCCCGCGAAGATGCGGAGACCGTCGCCGGGGACGCGGCGATGGCCGCACACGAAGCACTCCGGAAAGGTGTGCCGGACCGAGCCGTCGTCGAGATGCGCCTCGAACCGGCGCGACGCGTCGAGCGCGATCTCGAGCGGAGGCGGCTCGGGCGCCTGGACGGGCAGTCGCTCCGGCGACGAGCGGGCGACGAGCAAGTCGCCGTCGAGCACCTCCACCGCGTCGCCGTCGCCTCTCACCGTGAGGGGCCGCTCGAGCGGAATGCCCGCGCGGGCCCGGATCTCGATGGTCGTGGCCCGCGGGGCCGCGCCCGCCACGAGCCCGCAGAAGTAGCCGCCGTTGGCGGTCGCCCCGTCGCCGGTATCGGGGCCGCGGAAGCGGCGCGCGACGACGATCGTGCGGTCGGGCATGGCGGCCATCCTCTCACTTGACAGCCCGCGATGCCAGGCGCGACACTCGGCGCCGTGCCTCTCACCAGCCTGAAGGACCGGACCGCGGTGGTGACCGGCGGAGCCAGCGGCATCGGACGCGCGCTCGCGCTGCTCTTCGCCCGCGAGGGCGCGGACGTGGTGGTCGCCGACCTCGACGAGGCCGGCATGGCCGAGACGGTGGCCGCGGTGAGCCAGGCCGGCCGGCGCGGGCTCGCGGTGAAAACCGACGTGAGCCGGCTCGCCGACGTCCAGGCCCTGGCCAACCGCGCGTTCGGCGAGTTCGGGGTGGTCCACGTGGTGTGCAACAACGCGGGCGTCGCCCTCTGGGGCGGGCTCGAGTCGGTCACCCACAAGGACTGGGAGTGGGCGATGGGCGTGAACCTCTGGGGCGTCATTCACGGGGTGGAGGCCTTCGTGCCGCGCATGGTGGCGGGCAAGCAGCCGGGGCACGTCGTGAACACCGGCTCCATGGCCGGCCTCATCGCCTCGCAGGGCCTCGGGATCTACAACACCACCAAGTACGCGGTGGTCGGGCTCTCCGAGACCCTCCAGAAGGACCTGCGCGGCTACGACATCGGCGTCTCGGTGCTCTGCCCGATGGGCGTGCACACCCAGATCCGGCAGAGCGACCGGAACCGCCCCGCCGATCTGCGCAACGCGCCGACCGAGCGCGACGGCCGCGCGGTGGAGCTCATCGGCCGCTACCTGCCCCCCGAGCACGTGGCGGAGCGCGTCCTGCGCGCCATCTACGCCAACCGCCTCTACGTCATCACCCACGAGGAAGGCCTGACCCCGCTCAAGCGCCGCTTCGAGCGGATGGCCCAGGCGATCGAGGAGTGCAAATGAAGTTCTCGGTGATCGAGGGCTGGGGGAAGCTACCCGACGGGTGGGCGTACCACGAGGTGGCGGGCGTGGCGGTGGACAAGCAGGACCGCGCGTTCGTCTTCACGCGGAGCGAGCACCCGGTCATCGTCTTCGATCGCGACGGCAACTTCCTCCGCTCGTGGGGCGAGGGCGTGATCCGTCGCGCCCACGGCATCACCATCGACGCCGACGACATGGTGTGGCTCACCGACGATCTCCACCACACCGTGCGCAAGTTCACGCCGGAGGGCAAGCACCTGCTGACCATCGGCGACCCCGACACCCCGGCCGAGCTGCAGGGCGGCAAGCCCTTCAACCGGCCGACCCACGTGGCGATCTGCCCCCGGAGCGGCTTTCTCTTCGTCTCCGACGGCTACGGCAACTCGCGGGTGCACAAGTACGCCCCGGACGGCAAGCACGTCATGTCCTGGGGCGAGCCCGGCACCGATCCCGGCCAGTTCAACCTGCCCCACAACCTGGTGACCGACCGCGACGGCCTCGTCTACGTCGCCGACCGCGAGAACCACCGGGTGCAGATCTTCGACGGCAAGGGTGTCTACCAGGGCCAGTGGAACAACCTGCACCGCCCGTGCGGGCTCTTCGCCGACCGCGGCCACGGCCTCTTCTTCGTGGGGGAGCTGGGCTCGGGGATGCCGGTGACCGAGAAGACCCCGAACCTGGGGCCGCGCGTGAGCGTGCTCGACGCCAAGGGTCAGCGGGTCGCGCGCTTCGGGGGGCAGTTCGCGAGCGAGAAGCCGGGGGACTTCATCGCGCCCCACGGCCTGGTGGTCGACTCGCGCGGGGACGTCTACGTGGGCGAGGTCTCCTGGACCGGCTACGGACAGTTCCTCACCCCGCCGCGGGTGATGCGCTCCTTCCAGAAGTTCAAGCGCGCGGACTAGCTCGCGTCGCGAATCGGCAGGAAGCGGGCGGTCGCCTTCGCGACCACCTCGCGCGTCTCCCAGTCCTCGATGGTGGCCTCCAGATCGATGTACTTGCCCCAGTCGCGCACCGCGCGCCCGCGTCCGAGGAGCGGCCGCTCGATCGGGGTGCCCTTGACGTAGCGGACGGTGAGCTCGCCGGTCACGTAGAGCCGGTCGGTGTGGCTGACCGCCGCCCCGGCCAGGATCTCGTCGAGGTAGGCGGCCACGATGCCACCGTGGGCGGCGCCGGGCGGGCCCTCGAAGCGGCGCGGGATCACGATCGGCGAGACCACCGAGCCGTCGGCCCCGCCGTCGCGAAACGTCCCGACCCGGAGACCGATGTCGTGCTCCGGGCCGCACCCGAAGCAGCGATGGAAGCTCGAGCGGGGGCCACTGAACTTCACCTCGGAGAGCGGCGCGAACCGCTCGACGAACGGCGCCGGCAGCGGCGGGTCGTGGCTCACCCGAAGTAGCTCCGCACCAGCGGCGTCCAGGACTCGAGCGGCCGGGTCACCTGCCCCACCACCTTCGCCCCGTCGTCCCATCGCCGGAGTCGGAGCGCGTCGGCGAGCCAGACATGGCCGCCGAGGCGGGCAATCTCGTCGGCCCCCATCGGTCCCCCCTGGAGCGTGAGCGTGTGCTGCGAAGCGGGCGAGAGCGTCGCGTGGTAGCCGGGCTCGGTGGAGCAGAGGTACCGCTTGGCGTCGGCGTGCATGCGCACGAGCCACGCCACGCGCTCCGGCACGTAGGGGGCGATCAGCTCGGCTCCGATCTCGTGGTGGCCGCGGGCCCCGGATCGGGCCCCGCCCACGCGGTCGAATACCAGGGACTGGTCCACCACGAAGCGGCCCACGTCGTGGAGCAGGCACGCCAGCGTCAGGTGCGGGTCCGCGCCGCCGGCCTCGGCCAGCTCGGCGCACTGCAGCGCGTGGGCCAGCTCGGACACGCGCTCGCCGCCGTAGAGGCGGGCACCCGCGTGCGCCATGGCCTCGAGCAGACGGCCGGTCATGGGGACGCTCGGGCGCATGTCGATCTGGAGTATACTCGCCGGGCGGCAGCCACGACCACCCGGTGATGCGAACCACGGTGATTCGAAAGGGAGAGCCACGATGGCGGTGAGCGTCAAGGTGATCACGGACGGGCCCCTGATGGTGAAGGGCGAGTGCGAGATGCAGGACGGCGAGGGCAATGCGATGCCCTCCAAGGGCGGCGACACCATCTTCCTCTGCCGCTGCGGCGGCTCGGCCAACAAGCCCTACTGCGACGGCGCGCACAAGAAGAACAGCTTCAAGGGCTGACCCCCGCCTCCCTCTCCCCCCCGGGGAGAGGGCCGGGGTGAGGGGCCCGCAGCCGAGGGGCCCACGTCTACGCTCGCCGCCACCAGAGCCGCCCCGCGATCGCGAACGCGGCCACCCCGATCAGCCCGATGAAGAGTGGCGCGCGCGCCTCGCCCAGCAGACCGCACACCACCGGGCCGAGGAAGATCGCGCCGTCCACCCCGACGCGATAGACGCCGGTCCGCCAGCCGAGTCGAGCCACGTCGGTGTGGTCGCGGATCACGCCGAGCGGCAGCATCCAGCCCGCCATCCCGACCCCGAAGAGCGCGCAACCCAGCCCGAGCAGCGGCAGCGACCCCAGCCCCACCGCGAAGAGGCCGACCCCCAGGACCGCCGCCACCCCGACCAGCACCGGCGGCCGTCCGATGCGATCGGCGAGCCAGCCCACCGGCAGCAGCACCGCCAGGTCCACGAGCTGGGCCAGCGACAGCAGGCCGGAGATGCCGGCGCGATCGAGACCGAACTCGCGCGTGCCCCGCAGCGGAATGACGAACTGGCTCACCGCCGACCACGCGAGCGCCATGATCACGCCGAGCGCGAACATCAGACGCACGATCGGCGGCAGGGACCCGCGCCCGGGTGCGGTCGCGGACGCGGCGGCGGCCGGGCCCGGTGCCGGCGCCTCCGCGCCGAGCCGGGCCGGGAAGTAGCGGGCCAGCGCGAGCGTGGCCGCGAGCGCGACCAGCACCGGCGCGGCGGCCGCGAGCAGCGTGACGTTCCAGGGCCAGCGCTCGGGCAGCAGCCCGACCAGGAGCAGCCCGCCGAGCACGCCCAGCATGCCGGCGAACTCGAGGGTGTTGAGCCGGATCGAGGCTCGCGGGCCGGGCTGGTCCTGCAGCACCGCGGTGAGGCTGCCGACCATGACCAGGGTGTGGGCGAGACCGGTGAGGATCCGGCCGAACACCAGCACCGGCAGCGGTCCCGCGGTGGCGAGCAGCAGCATCCCGGCCAGCAGGGTGACCGGCGCGAGCTTCAGGGCGGTCGCGAGGCGGCGCGCGGCGAGCGCGCCGGCGGGCAGGTCGGCGGCCATGCGCGCGAGGCCGAACGACCCGGCGAGGATGCCCAGCTCCCAGTCGGGCAGCCCCTGGGCGCGGGCGATCTCGGGCAGGAGCGGGCCGAAGGCGCCGATGCAGACGGTGCTGGAGAAGACGACGAGGCACAGCAGGGCCGTGCCCGCGAACCGGTCTCCGCTCACCGCCCGGGGCGGCTCAGGGCTCGAAGGAGCGCTCGCGCCACCACGGATAGAAGGGCGGCATGTCGACGCTGGGGCGCAGGGTGAAGCGGGCGGGGCGCTTCTCGAGGAACGCGCTCACTCCCTCGTGGGCGTCGGCGGAGCGGCCCGTCCAGTCCATGCAGCGGGAGTCGAGGCGGTGCGCTTCCATCGGATGGTCCGCCCCGAGCAGCCGCCACATGAGCTGGCGCGACAGGGCCACCGAGATCGCGGAGGTGTTCTGGGCGATCTCCCGCGCCAGCTCGCGCGCCACCGGAAGGAGCTGCTCGGGCGGGACCACCCGGCTCACGAGCCGACCCGCGAGCGCCTCCTCGGCCGGGAACACGCGTCCGGTGTAGACCCACTCCGCGGCCTGGCTCGGCCCCACGAGGCGCGGGAGGAACCAGGTGCTGCACGCCTCGGGGACCACTCCGCGCCGCGCGAACACGAAGCCGATGCGCGCGGCGGTCGACGCGATGCGGATGTCCATGGGCAACGTCATGGTGATGCCGAAGCCCACCGCGGGGCCGTTGATGGCGGCGATCAGCGGCTTCTTCATGTCGAAGATCCGCAAGGTGACGCGGCCGCCGCCGTCCTCGTGCTCGCCGGGGACCTCGCCCCGGGCCACCCGGTCGAAGGTCCGGGCCCCACCCGAGAGGTCGGCGCCCGCGCAGAACGCGCGGCCGGCCCCGGTCACGATCAGCACGCGCACCGCGTCGTCGCCGTCGGCCTGGTCCAGGACCGCGAGGAGCTCGTCGAGCATGCGTGAGCTCAGGGCGTTCAGCTTGTCGGGGCGCGCCAGGGTGACGGTCCCGACGCCGTCGGCGACCTCGAAGCGGATGGTCTCGAAGGCCAACGGGGTCAGCGGGGCGTGGGCGCGTCGCCCGGGGTGGGGTCGTCGGCCTCGCCCTGCTTGAGCTTGCGGAAGACGGTCTTGGGGTCGATGCCGAGCATCTTGGCGGTGAGGGTCTTGTTGCCGTGGTTGAGGCGGAGCGTCTCCTCGAGAAGCCGCGCTTCGACCTCGGCGAGCGGCGTGCCGATCCGGACCTGGAACACCCCGTCCGCCATCGTCGTGGCATCCGCCGGCGCGGCGGGGCCGTCCCGCAGCAGCATGACCGAGCGCTCGCGCACCGCGTCCGGCAGATCGGTGGCGTCGACGCGGAGGCCCCGGGCCAGCACCACCGCGCGCTCGACCACGTTCTCCAGCTCGCGCACGTTGCCCGGCCACGAGTAGGCCTCGAGGCAGCCGAGGGCCTCGTCGGTGAAGCCGTCGAGCTGGCGGTTGTTCTTGGCCGCGTACACGCGGAGGAAGTGCTGGGCCAGGAGCGGCACGTCCTCGTGACGGTCCCGGAGCGGCGGCACCTGGATCGTGATGACGTTCAAGCGGTAGAAGAGATCTTCCCGGAAGCGCTTGTCCCGCACCTGGGTGGCGAGGTCCTGGTTGGTGGCGGTGACGATGCGCACGTCGACCCGGAGCGTCTTGGTGCCGCCGACCCGCTCGAACTCGCCTTCCTGGAGCACGCGCAGGATCTTGGGCTGGGTGACCAGCGAGAGATCGGCGATCTCGTCGAGGAACAGGGTGCCGCCGCTGGCCAGCTCGAAGCGCCCCTCCTTGCGCTGGGCCGCCCCGGTGAAGGCGCCCTTCTCGTAGCCGAAGAGCTCGGACTCGAGCAGGGTCTCCGGCAGGGCCGCGCAGTTGACCGCGATGAACGGGCCCTCGCGCCGGCCGGAGCGGTCGTGGATGGCGCGGGCCACCAGCTCCTTGCCGGTCCCGCTCTCGCCTTGGATCAGGACGGTGGCCGAGCTGTCCGCCACCTGCTGCACCAGCGTCATGAGCCGCCGGAACGCGGGGCTCGCCCCGATCATGTTGCCCTGCCGCAGCAGGTCGTCCAGGCGCTTCTGCAGGGCGCGGTTCTGGGCGATGAGGTCGCGGCGCTCGAGCGCCTGGCGCACCACCTTGGTGAGCTGGGCGCGCTGGAAGGGCTTGGTGAGGAAGTCGGTGGCGCCGTCCTTCATCGCCCGCACCGCCTCCTCCACCGTGCCGAAAGCGGTGAGCAGGATCACGTCGACGTCGGGAGCGACCGCCTTGGCCTCGCGCAGCAGCTCGAGGCCGGTGAGCCCGGGCATCTTGAGGTCGGAGAGCACCAGGTCCACCCCGCCCGCCTGCAGCCGCTCGAGCGCGGCGAGGCCGTCGGGCGCCAGCACCACCGCGTACCCCTCGCGGGTCAGCGCGCGCTCGAGGCTCTGGCGCACCGCCGGGTCGTCGTCGGCCACCAGGAGAGTCGCGAGCGGCACGGTGGGCTCAGGCATGCTCGAGCTTCCGGATCGGCAGGGCCATCGTGAAGGTGGCCCCCGCCCCGGGAGCGCTGCTCCAGCGGATCTTGCCGCCGTGCTCCTCGACGATCTGGCGCGAGATGGAGAGGCCGAGCCCGGTCCCCTGCGGCTTGGTGGTGAAGAACTGCTCGAAGAGGCGCCGGCCCACCTCCGGAGGGATCCCGGCTCCGCTGTCGGACACCGCGATCTCCACCGTCTCGTCCACGCAGGCGGTGGTGAGGGTGAGGGCGCCGCCCTGCGGCACCGCCTCGATCCCGTTCTTCAGCAAGTTCAGGACCGCCTGGCGCAGCAGGGTGCGGTCGAACTCCATCGGAGGCACCGCGGCGTCGGTGGCCACCTCCACCACGATGCCCTGACGGGCGGCGAGCGGGCGCACGAACTCCGCCACCGCGGTGACCATGTCGTTGACCGAGTCCTCCTCGAACTGCGGCCGCGGGAAGCGCGCAAAGGCGAGGTACTCCTCGGTGAGCGCGTCGAGGGCGGCCACCTGGTCGCGGATGGCCCCGACGAGCGCGGTGGCCTCCGTCCCGTCCTCGCTCACCCGCCCCTGCACCATGTCGCCCAGCAGCTCCGCGTTCAGCTCGATGGCCGCGATGGGGTTGCGCACCTCGTGGGCGACCTTGAGCGAGAGCCGGCCCACGGTGGCCATCCGCTCCGCCTCCACCAGGTTTTCCTGGGCGGCCTGCAGCCGCGTGAGCGTCCCGGTCACCTCCGCGTTCAACCGCTCCACCTCGGCGCGGGCGCGCCGCTCGCGATCCGCGACGTGGCCGAGCGCGAAGGCGGGCAGCCCGAGCTGTCCCATGACGATGGCGACCGCGGTCCACGCCACGTCCGGCGGGGCCATCCACGCCGCGGTCCAGTAGAGCATTCCGGCCACCAGGGTCAGCAGCAGCCCGACCCAGCGGCCGAAGTAGTAGGCGTTGACCGCCACCAGCGGGAAGAACAGGTTCACGAACGGGCTGTCGCCGCCGCCGGTGAGGTACAGGAGCAGGAACACGAGCGCGAGGTCGACGCACAGCGCGGCGGTGAAGATCCGGCGCGTGGCGCCGGGATTGACGGTCACCAGCGCGAGGATGCCGGCCTTGTAGAGCCCGAACCAGATGACCAGGGCGTAGACGTCGACCCGATGGCGGGGACGGAGGGGCACGAGGCCGAGGGCGGTGAGACCGCCCACCATCACGATGGCCAGCAGGACCGCGAACAGGCGCTCGTCGCGCTCGAACACCCGGAGGGGCGCGGCCCAGCGCGTGCGAGTGGGGGCGGTCAGCGCCACGGGGGACACACTATCATGCGGCCTCCGAGGGTCAAGCCGGTCGGGCCGGCGCAGGGGCGGGCGGGGGGGCGGCGAGCGACGTCGCTTCCTCGCGCCGGAGCAGCGGCAGGGCCAGCAGCGGGAGCAGCCCGATCACGCCCACCGCGATGAGCAGGTGCCCCAGCCCCGAGTAGTCCTGCTGGGTGACCCCGAAAGCCACGTTGAGGTAGCGCGTGCCGAGCTCGCTGGCCGACAGGGCCAGGTTCATGAGCGAGGCCATGATCGCGAACATGGTCGCTTCCGCGCCACGCGGCGCGGTGCGGGCGATGAGGGCGAGCATCGGCACCATGCTGAGCTGGCCGAGCGGCGCCGAGATCGTGGTGTCGATGAACGCGAACGTGCGCGGGCTCAGCCCGAACCACCGGTAGGCCTCGTAGAAGAGGCCGATCGTCGGCAGGTAGAGGACCGCGCCCGCGATCGTGACCCAGAAGAGGGTGTAGCTCACCGGCCGATGGGTGATCGGCTTGCGGAACACGATCAGGCCGACCAGGCTCAGCATCGAGCTCACCTGGGCGAGAAGCCCCAGGAACTCCTGATCGAACCCCAGGTGGTCGATCGCCCAGTAGTTGAATCCCTGCCCCGCCCCGGGAACCGCCCGGAAGCAGAAGATGGCGAAGGCGGCGACCGCGACGGCGCGGGAGATTCCGACTCGCCGGAGGAGCAGCGTGATGATCGTGCCGGAGACGATCAGGATGATCTCCTGGCCGAACGGCACCGACAGCGCCTCCAGCAGGATCCCGAGCGCGGCGTAGGCGAGCCCGCCCGCCACCACGAGGCGCGAGTTGCCCCCTCCGAGGGGATTGGGCGCGTCGGCGGAGGCGGCCGGCCGGGCGGGCTCCCGCGGGATCAGCCAGGCCGCCACGAACACCAGCAGCGGCAGGATCAGCGCGATCGCGAACACCGTCCGCGCGCCGACCGCGCCGGCGAGCCAGCCGCTCAGATAACCCACACTGATGGTGCCGGCCAGCAGCGACATGCGGCCCAGGGCCTGGATCTGCTTCATCTCCTCCTCGGAGCGGGCCACCTCCACGCTCAGCGCGTCGGCCACCACGTCCTGGACCATGAAGCCCACCGCGCTGATGACGAGCGCGGCCAGGTAGGTGCCCTTGGTGGAGGCGGTGGTGGCGAGCCACGCGTAGCCCACGAGCGTGAGCAGCGCGCCGAGCAGCAGATACGCGAAGCGGCGGCTGCCGAAGATGGGATGCACGTCGGAGGCGACCCCCGCCACCATCTTGGTGCTCCACGGCAGGGCCACCCAGAAGGCGATCCCGGCGGCCTCGGCGGGAGTGATGCCGAGCACGTCCTTCTGGAAGTAGAGCATCGCGATGGCGGTGATCCCGCTGGCCCCGTAGCAGAAGTAGGTCACGAGCACCGGGAGATAGGCCAGCCGCACCCCGCCCAGGAGAGCGCGAGCGAGCCCGCGGGGCGCGGGCGGCGCGGCGGGAGCGGTCTCGGTCGACTCGGCCATCAGGCAGAGTGTAGCGTACCCGCCCGCGGTCTCCCGCTTGACGTCGCCCCACGCCGCCGTTACCGTCGGCGCATGACGATGGCCGGCGGAGGCGTCCTCGCATTCTGGCACGACGTGGCGCCCGGCGGGGACGGCGAGTTCGATCAGTGGCACCTGCGTGAGCACATCCCGGAGCGCCTCGCGGTGCCCGGCTTCCTCCGCGCGCGGCGCTACGCGACGCTGGGCGCTCCGCCCCGGTACTTCTACTTCTACGAGACCGAGTCGCTCGACACGCTGCAGAGCCCGGCCTACCTGGCCCGCCTGGCCGATCCGACTCCGTGGACGCGGCGGACCATGCCGCTCGTGCGCAACAACATCCGCACCGCGTGCCGCGTCGTGGCCACCTGGGGCTCGGCGGTGGGGGGCGTGATCGCCACGCTCCAGCTCGGCCCCCGGGCGGGGCACGAAGACGAGCTGCGCTCCTGGCTCTCCACCACCGCGCTCCCCGGAGCGGCCGAGCATCCCGGGATCGTGGCGAGCCATCTCCTCGAGGGCGACGCGGGCGGCAGCACCGCGGCCAGGAGCGACGAGAAGAAGCTCCTCGCCACGCCCGATGCGCTCGTGCGCTGGGTGGTGCTCGTCGAGGGCATCGATGCGGCCGCCGCCGAGGCGACGTGCCGCGACCTGCTCAGCCCGGAGACCATCGCCCGACACGGGGGCGCGGACGGCGCGACCCTCGGGCTGTACCGCCTGCAGCTCGTGCTGGGAGAGCGCTGATCGCGCGCTAGACGGACCCGAGATCGGGCTCGCGCGTGTGCCAGTCGGTCGCGCGCTGGTAGGCGTGGCCCAGGCGCAGCACGGTGGCCTCGTCGAACGGGCGGCCCACGAGCTGGAACGCGAGCGGCAGGCCCGCGGCGGAAAACCCGGCGGGCAGGCTCAGGGCCGGGAGGCCGAGCCCGTTGAACGGGCGCGTGAGACGCGAGAACCGGCCTTGCCGCACGATGCGCTCCTCCAGCGGGCCCTCCAGCGCGGCGCGGAGCGGCGGCGCCGGCTCCGGGATCACCGGCACCGCCAGCACGTCCACCTCGCTCCATACCTCGCGGGTGAACGCGCGAGCCAGGCGCGCGCGCAGCCGCAGCGCCTGCAGGTAGTCGTAGGCCGGCACGCTCAGGCCCAGCTCGAGGCGGGCGCGCGTGAAGGCGTCCAGCTCCTGCGGCCGCTCCCGGAGCAGGCGGGCGTGCAGCGCGCTCGACTCGCTGCGGGAGATGAGCCCGGTGATGTCGTTGAGCACCTGGGGATCGGGCAGCCGGACCTCCGCGACGTGCGTCCCCAGGGTGGCCAGGGTCGCGACCGCGGCGCGCACGCCCGCCTCCATCTCGGCGTCGAGGCCCTGGAAGAAGAAGTTCAGGGGCACGCCGACGCGGAGCCCGCGCACCGGGGTCTCGAGGGCCGCGACGTAGTCGGCCACCGGGTGTGAGCTCGCCGTCGCGTCGAGGGGATCGCGACCCGCGATGGCCTGGAGCATGAGCGCGCAATCGAGCGCGGTGCGCCCCATCGGACCGAGGTGGTCGTTGGACCAGGAGAGCGGCATCGCGCCGGCGCGGCTCACCCGGCCATAGGTCGGCTTGAGACCGGTGATGCCGCAGAAGGCGGCGGGGAGGCGAATGGAGCCGCCGGTGTCGGTGCCGAGGGCGCCCGGCGTCAGCCCCGCGGCCACCGCCACCCCGGAGCCGCTCGACGAGCCCCCGGTGCAGTGCTCGACCGCCCACGGATTGCGCGCGTGCCCGTGGTGCGGATTGTCGCCCAGCGCGCCCATGGCCAGCTCGGTCATGTTGAGCTTGCCGAGGCCGACCGCGCCGGCGGCGAGGAGCCGGGTCACCGCGGTGCAGTCCTGCTCGGCGATGAAGTACTCCGCGGTCCGGGTGCCGCACGAGGTCGGCAGGCCACGGATGAAGCAGAGATCCTTGAACGCGAGCGGCACGCCGTGGAGCGTCCCCCGCCACTGTCCCCGCCCCGCGTCGTCCTCGAGGCGGCGGGCCGCGGCCAGGGCGCGCTCGGCGTCCACCGTGATGAAGGCGCGCAGGCGGCCGTCGAGGCGCGCGATGCGGTCGAGGTGATGGCGCGTGACCTCGACCGGGGAGACCTTGCCCTGCCGGATCGACGCGGCGACCGCGGCCAGGCTCGGGAAGTCGGGCAAAGCCGCGCCGGTCTAGCGGGGAGACCCGGAGCCGGACGCGGCGCGGCCGCCCGCGATCGGCGCGCCGTCCTCCAGCGCCGCCGCGAAGCGCGCGGGCTCCTCGGCCAGCGACAGCTCGCCGGCCAGTCGCTCGATGACCCCCACGAGGTCGGCCAGCTCCGCCCGCTGGAACTTGTTCTCGCTCATGGCGGGAGCATACTACGCGGACCCGAGTACAATCCTTGACAATACGAGGCCCGCGAGGGTACTCACGCTCAGGCGGTCCACGTCGGGAACCGCGAGCCCAGCCGGCTGGTTATCCGGTGTCAGAAAGGAGAAGACCATGCGGAGGACGCACCTTGGATCGTGGGTCGTGCTCGGCTTCACGGCCCTGGCCCTGACGTCGGCGGGGCCGGCCGAGGCCCAGAAGAAGACCCTCGTGGTGGCCCTCAACCAGGATCCCGACCTGCTGGACCCGACCCTGTCGCGCACCTACGTGGGCCGGATCATCTTCGCCCACATGTGCGAGAAGCTCTTCGAGATCGACGAGAACCTCCGCCTCTCTCCCCAGCTCGCCGCCGCGATGCCCGCGTTCTCCGACGGCGGCAAGACGGTGACCATCAAGCTGCGCAGCGGAGTGAAGTTCAACGACGGCACCCCGATGAACGCGGAGGCGGTGAAGTTCTCCCTCGACCGGCACCGCGAGATGAAGGGCTCGAACCGGCGCAGCGAGCTGGAGCCGGTGACCGCGGTCGAGGTGGTGGATCCGCTCACGATCCGGCTCCGGCTCAAGAGCGCCTTCTCCCCGCTGGTGGCCACCCTCGCCGACCGCTCCGGCATGCCGGTTTCCCCCGCGGCGGTGAACAAGCTGGGCGACAAGTTCGCCACCGCGCCGGTGTGCGTGGGACCGTGGTCCTTCGTCGAACGCGTGCCGCAGGACCGCATCGTGCTCGAGAAGTCGACCCACTACTTCGATCCCGGCCAGGCCCACTTCGACCGCATCGTGTTCCGCGTCATCCCCGACGACAACGTGCGCCTCGCCAACCTGCGCTCGGGCGACATCGACGTCATGCACCTGGTGGCCCCGACCGACTCGCTAAATTTGAAGAAGGAGGGGCGCTTCGAGGTGGCGAGCGTGACCGGCCTCGGCTACACCGGCATGACGATCAACCAGCGGAACAAGACCGGCAAGACTCAGCCGCCCGGCGACCTCGGCACGCCGCTCGCCAACGACCCTCGCGTGCGCGAGGCCCTCGACCTGAGCCTCGACCGCGAGGCCATCAACCAGGTGGCTTGGGACGGCCAGTACACCCCCGCCTGCACCCCAATCGCCCCGGTGAGCCCGTTCTACGACAAGAGCCGCAAGTGTCCCGGCCGCGACGTGGCCAAGGCCAAGCAGCTCCTCGCCGCGGCCGGGCTGCCCAACGGCTACGCCTTCGAGCTCACCATCGTGAACGACCCGCAGCAGCGCCGCTTCGGCGAGGTGATCCAGGGGATGGCCCGCGAGGCCGGCTTCAACATCACGCTCAGGCCGAGCGAGTTCGCCTCCGCGCTGACCGACGACGACAACGGCAAGCTCCAGGCCTTCGCCATCGGCTGGAGCGGGCGCGTGGACCCGGACGGCAACATCCACCAGTTCCAGACCTGCGGCGGCAGCCTGAACACCACGCTGGTCTGCGACGAGGCTGTCGACGCGCTCCTGAACAAGGCGCGCGAGGTCAGCGACCAGGGGCAGCGCGCGAAGCTCTACCGCGAGGCCATCGACAAGATCACCGCGCGGCGCAACGTCATCTATCTCTACCACCTCAACTACATCGTGGCGTTCCCCAAGAACCTGAAGGGCTACCGGGCGGTGCCCGACGGGCTGATCCGCATCAAGGGGGTGTCCTGGAACTAAGCGGACCCCGGTGCTCGACTTCCTGATCCGGCGGGTCGCGATCTCGATCGTGACCCTGTTCGTGATCAGCCTGATCGTCTTCACCGGCGTCCGCATGATCCCCGGCGACCCGGCCCGGGTCATGGGCGGCACCGACGCCGACGCGGCCGGGCTCGCCGAGATCCGCCAGAAGTACGGGCTCGACGCGCCCATCGCGCTGCAGTACCTCCGCTGGGTCGGGCTCGCGCTGCGGGGCGACCTCGGCGAGTCCATCCGCACCCGCGAGTCGGTGGTATGGACGGTGGCCCGCAAGCTGCCGATCACGATGGAGCTTGCCGGCCTGTCGCTCCTGGTCGCGCTCGGCATCGCGATCCCCGCCGGGGTCTTCTCCGCGGTCCGCCGCAACACGGTGTGGGATTTCCTCGTCAACGCGGTGTCGCTCTGCGGCCTCTCGGTGCCGAGCTTCTGGCTCGGGCTCATGCTGATCCTGCTCCTGTCGGTGCGGCTGCACTGGCTCCCCGCCTCAGGCTTCGTGCCGCCGTGGGAGGACCTGGGGGCCAACCTCCGGCGCATGCTGATGCCCGCGTTCGTGCTGGGGGCCGGCCTCGCGGCGGTGCTGATGCGCCAGACCCGCAACAGCATGATCGAGATCCTGAGCGCGGACTACATCCGCACCGCGTGGAGCAAGGGGCTGGCCGGCCGCGCGGTCATCTTCCGCCACGCTTTCCGCAACGGGCTGATCCCGGTGGTCACGATCCTCGGCCTCCAGACCGGCGCCCTCATGGGCGGCGCGGTGGTCACCGAATCGATCTTCGTGGTGCCCGGGTTCGGGCGCCTGATCGTGGAGTCGGTGTTCACTCGCGACTACCCGCTCGTGCAGGGCGTGGTCCTGATCACCGCCAGCACCTACGTGCTGGTGAACCTGCTGGTGGATGTCTCCTATTCCCTGCTGAACCCGCGCATTCGCATCGGAGGGGCCGCGAGTGGCGGCTGACCGGGGCGGGCGGCTCTGGCGGCGGCTGTGGCGGCGCCCGCCCGCGGTGGTGGGCGCGCTGGTCGTGCTCTTCTTCGTGGCGCTCGCGGTCGGGGCCCCGTGGATCGCGACCTCGGATCCGCAGCGCTCCGACTACGGCAAGATCCGCAAAGCGCCGACCACCGCGAATCCGTTCGGCACCGACGACCTCGGCCGGGACAACTTCTCTCGCGTGGTCTGGGGCACCCGCATCTCGATGCAGGCGGGCGTCTTCTCGATCCTCCTCGCGATCGCCATCGGGGTGCCCGCGGGCCTCGTGGCGGGCTACTGGAGCGGCGGCGTCATCGACCAGCTCATCATGCGGCTGACCGACGCCTGGCTCGCCTTCCCGTTCCTGATCCTCGCCATCGGGCTCGTGACCATCATGGGCGCCTCGCTCACCAACGCCACCGTGGCGATCGGCCTCGCGGCCACGCCCACCTACATCCGGCTCACCCGCGGGCTCGTCCTTGGAACTCGCGAGGAGGACTACGTGCAGGCCGCGCGCGCGCTCGGCGCGGGCGGGCCGCGGACGATCCTGCGCCACATCCTGCCCAACATCGTGAGCGCCCTGCTGGTGCAGGCCACCGTGTCGATCCCGGCCGCCATCATCGCCGAGGCCATCCTGTCGTTCCTGGGCCTGGGGGTGCAGCCGCCGACCCCGAGCTGGGGCACCATGCTCAACACCGCCCAGCAGTTCCTCGAGACCGCGCCGTGGATGGCCTGGTGGCCCGGCCTCGCGATCTTCTCGCTCACGCTCTCCTTCAACCTGGCCGGCGACGGCCTCCGCGACCTGCTGGACCCCAAGGACTACTAGTCGCAGGAGACACGACCGCGAGGACGCGCTTGCCCGGCACGATGGTGAATCAGCTAGGATGCCGGCGCCAGGAGCGCGGTCAGATCCTGCAGATCCTTGAGCGTCTCGGTGCGATCCACGATCTCGGTGACGGTACGCGCACGGGCAGAGCCCAGCACGTCCGTCGCGAGCGCGACGAACTTCTCCACGAC
>WNFF01000439.1_pt1 | contig 40155 bp, 30 predicted proteins | sample 5400441 | NCBI WGS metagenome assembly WNFF01 (sample SAMN13153345, study PRJNA577476) | soil metagenome | isolation source: 120 cm saprolite under Douglas fir tree site 2 hole 3 replicate 1 | place: USA:California | collected 2015-04-18
TGGTACCACAGCGTGTAGAGCCACAGCCAGGGCTGGCCGGGGTAGCTGCCGGTCTCGTTCATGACGCCCCACTGCGCCCCGGTCAGGTTCATGGCGTCGGCCTTGGTGGAGAAGTAGGCGCCGTCCTCCATGAACAGCAACGGGCCGGTGAAGTTGGTGCCGTAGAAGGGCTGCTGGGCCAGGAGGCTCGCGTCGAGCCCTCCATTGCGCGCCATGTTCAGCTCACCGGCCATCATGACTGGGACGGGCCCGTCGGCGGCCTTGGGCACGACGGGGTTACCGCCGGGGAACCTGACGTGGGTGACCGCGTTGAGGTAGGCGTTGGCCCATGCCAGCTGCTTTGCTGCCGGGGCGGCCAGGTAGGTGGCGAGAGCGGTCTTGACTCCCGGGTTAGTCGAGGCGATCGAGGCCAGCGGCCGGAGCACGAAGTCGTGCGCGGGGTCGATGGGCTGGCGGACCCCGGCGAGCTGGGCCGGTGAGAACAGCAGCCGCTGGACGGTGCCGGTCGCGTTGTTGTAAGGGGGTCCGTAGGTGGCCGTCTTGCTGGTGCCGTTGAGTTCGGTCGCCGACGTGGCCAGGAAGTCGGCCGGGGCCACCTTAGCCCAGCTCTGGATGGTGACAGATGGCACGTTGGGGGAGGAGAGCAGGGCAGCCAGCGCCACGGTGAGGACCAGCACGATAGAAGCGGCGATCGTGCCCTCCTTGAGGATGTCGTAGCGTCGGGTCGGGCCGCGCCAGGGCGCGGCGTCGGCGGCGGCCATGGCGCGGCGGCGCTGGCGCCGTGACCCGCTGCCCGGCGTGCCGAGGTGAGCCGGCAGTGGGTGGGACACGCCGCGGACGCGGACGAGCAGCACGTGCGCCCCGATGATGGCGACGAGCACGATCGGCACGAGCACGATGTGCCACATCAGCATCTGGCCGAAGTTCATCACGTTGAAGAACGCGCCGATCCCGACCGAGTTGAAGGCGTCCTTGCCGCTCGCCGAAATCCACTGCGAGTCGAAGTTCTGCTGCGACACGTAGCCGGTGAAGCACTCGACGACCGAGGCGGCGAAGGCGACGACCCCGGTGATCCAGGTCCAGGCCCGCTTGCCGCGCCAGGCGGCCATCCAGAACTTGCCCCACAGGTGGATGACCAGCAAGGCCATGAACAGCTCAACGCTCCACAGGTGCAGGCTGTTGAAGAAGTGGCCGACCGAGTTGTAGCGCCACCAGTCGGGGCCGCCGATCGCGATGGCGAAACCTGACGCGATCGCCACGCCGAACGCGACCAGGCTCGCCACGCCGAACACGTAGATCCACGAGGCCACGTAGGCCGGCTGGCGGTCGGGCAGCAGCTTGCGGGGTGGCAGCAGGCGCAGCGCCCAGCGGCGGGCGCGGTTCGTCCACATATCACTGTCAGCGTCCATGCCACGGTCCGCATCAGCACTTTCACTGCCGGATGCGGCATCATGGCCTGGCAGCGGTCCGGCCGCCGGTTCCTCAGCCGGGTATGTACGTCCCTTCGGGAACGGGAGCAGCAGTGCCGCGCCGAAGATCACGACCATCACGGCGATCAGCGTCAAGTTGGCCACCGAGACGGTGAAGATAGACCAGTGCAGGTAGGTCCCGGGCTGGTCCAGATTAATAGGTCCGGAACCGCTTTCGGCCAGATGATGAAGACTCATTCCAAGCTCCTGGGAAGGCCGCTCAGGCCTAGGGGACGATAGTTGTACTACTGAAATAGGATGGGCCGGCTGGCCGACCGCCAATAGAGATGTCAGTCACCCGTGGGAAGGGCTTTGGTCCCTAGGGCCGGTGTCATACCGGTTCCTGGCTGCGAGAATGTCGGGTGAGCCGGTGCCACCCTGCAGCCTCCTGCCCAGGCTCTCGCCTGGGCAGGGACGCCTCGCCCGGGATGCTGGGACGTTAGTCCCCACCGGGGTCAGGAGACGGCAGCTGGGGTCGGCGTATTGCCGTTGCGCGCCGCCGTCTTGATGAAGACCTCGGCCTCGACGCCGGCGCGCGGTCCGTTAGTCCCCGCCGCCAGGACCTTTGGCTTCTCCGGTTTCTCCAGCTGGGATAACGTTGACTTAGCATCATCGAAGACCGGCCGGGGAGCCAGACGATGGAGTCCCAAGATCCACGCCCTGTGCTGCCGCAACTACGGCTCGACGACCTGCTCGCCGAGCTGCAGACCAGGCTCCAGGCGGTAGTCGGCACCCGGGACCGGGTGTACGCGCTGCTAGAGGCGGTTGTTCAGGTCGGCCGCAGTCTCGACCTCGAGACTGCCCTCAAGCAGATCGTTGAGACGGCCGTTACGCTGGTCCGGGCCCGGTACGGTGCGCTCGGCGTGATCGGCGAGGGCGGCAGGCTGATCGAGTTCATCCCGGTCGGCCTGGATGACGAGCAGATCGCGGCGATCCATCACTGGCCCGAGGGCCGCGGCCTGCTCGGCGCGCTGATATCCGACCCGCGCCCGCTCCGGCTCACGGAGATCTCCGATAGCCCGCAGTCGTATGGCTTCCCGCCCGGGCATCCGCCGATGCGGTCCTTCCTCGGCGCGCCGGTGCGCATCCGCGAGGAGGTGTACGGCAACATCTACCTGACCGAGAAACTGGGCGACACCCAGTTCGACGAGGAGGACGAGGCGCTGCTCGTCGCGCTGGCGGCGGCGGCGGGCGTAGCCGTCGACAACGCCCGGCTGTACGAGGACGCCCGCAGGCAGCAGCGGTGGCTGCGGGCCAGCGGCGATGTCACCCGCAGGCTGCTGTCCGGCAGCGCGACCAGCGAAGTGCTCGCGGAGGTTACCCAGCAGGCGCTGGAAATCTCCGGCGCGGACCTGGTGGCCCTCGCCGTGCCCACACCGGACCGGCACAATCTCGTCATCCAGCATGCCGCGGGGGAGGGCGCCCGCGAGGCGCTGGGGCTGGTGCTTCCCATCGCAACCTCGATCTCCGGCCTGGTGCTGTCCACTGGCGAGCCCGTGGTCCTGGACGATTTCGGTCACGACGACCGGGTCGCCGCCGCGGCCAGGCAGCACATGCCGCTGGGACCCTCGATCGTCCTGCCGCTCGGCGCACCCGGTGACGTCCGCGGGGTGTTCACCGTGGGCCGCAGCCCGGGGGCCATGCCGCTGGCCGCGCAGGCGGTGGACATGGTCACCACGTTCGCGGCGCAGGCAGGCATCGCGCTCGAACTGGCCGAGCACCGCAGCGACGCCGAGCGCCTCGCGATACTGCAGGACAGGGACCGGATCGCCCGGGACCTGCACGATCTCGTCATTCAGCGGCTATATGCCACCGGGATGTCGCTGCAAGGCGCGATGCCGCTGATTGCCCGGCCGGAGGCGAGCGAACGGGTGAGCAGCGCCGTGGACGGCCTGGACGAGACGATCAGGGAGATCCGCTCGGCGATCTTCTCGCTCCAGGCCCGCGGCGACGCCAAGCAGCATGGCCTGCGCGCGAGGATCCTGGACGTGGTGGAAGAGATGACGGGTGCGCTCGGGTTCGCCCCGTCCCTGCGGCTGGTCGGGCCCCTCGACGAGCAGGTGCCCCAGGACGCCTGTGAGCACCTGATCGGCGCGCTGCGCGAAGCGCTGTCGAACGCGGCGCGCCACGCGGGCGCCAGCCGGGTCGATGTGACCGTCGAGGCCGGCCCTGATCTGGTCCTGCGGGTGACCGACAACGGCACCGGGATAGGCCCGAGCACCCGCCGCAGCGGCCTGGCCAACCTGGCGCAGCGAGCCGAGGGCCTCGGCGGCAAGCTACAGGTCGACAAGGCCGAGGGCGGCGGCACCGAACTTGTCTGGCGGGTGCCTGGGCCAGATCACTAGTTTTCCGGGCGGTGGTCGTCAAAGACCCGGGCCGCGTAGGCCGCTGCCTGGGTGCGGCGCTCCATGCCGAGCTTGGCGAAGAGCGCGGACACGTAGTTCTTGACGGTTTTCTCCGCGAGGAAAAGCCGCTCGCCTATCTGCCGGTTGGTGAGCCCTTCCCCGATCAGTTCAAGGATCCGGCGCTCCTGGTCGGTCAGCCCGGAGAGGGGGTCGGAGCGCTGCGCCTGGTCACGCATCCGGCGCATCACCCGGCTGGCCGCCTCCGGGTCGAGCAGCGACTGGCCGGAGGCGATCGTCCGCACCGCGCCGACCAGGTCGGTGCCGCGGATCTGCTTCAGCACATACCCGGCAGCACCGGCCATGATCGCATCGAAGAGCGCTTCGTCGTCGCCGAACGAGGTCAGCATCAGGCAGGCCACCCGGGGCATCCGCGACCGGATCTCGCGGCACACGGTGACCCCGTCGCCGTCCGGCAACCGCACGTCAAGGATGGCCACGTCGGGCTTGAGAGCCGGGATCCGGGCCAGCGCCGCTGCGGCGGTCCCCGCCTCGCCCACCACGATGATGCCGGGCTCGGATTCCAGCAGGTCGTGCACGCCCCGCCGGACGATCTCGTGATCGTCGAGCAGGAACACCCCGATCTGCCCGGCCGTCTTCGCTGCCTCGTCCACCCGCTCCACACTCCTTGCGGCCAGAGGCCGACGTTCCCTTGCGGCCAGAGGCCGACGTTCCCTTGCGGCCAGAGGCCGACGCTGCGGCACCCAGTCGTCTGTGCCTCCACATTAACCTTGATCGTTACGTTAGGAAGTGATAGGTCTTCAGGTGATTACCAAGGTCCCAGGCAATCGGGTAGTTGGTCCCGGGCACCCGAGAGGTGCTGCCCTGTACGCGCCGCTCCCGGGGGCCTAGCCTCAGGGTGGAACTAAAGACGCCAGTGGAAGACCAAGAAGAGAAGAGGCTGGATATGCCAGGCATTGTTGTCGGTGTTGACCGCTCGGACAATTCCAGGAACGCTCTGGACTGGGCGATCACCGAATCCGCCATCCGGAGCGCCCCGCTGACCGTCCTCGCGGTCAGCCCGGTTGCCGCCAACATCTTCGGCTACACGCCGGAGCGTTACCCTGCTGACGAAGAGAACCGGGCGCGGGTCGAGAAGGCCACCCAGCAGCTTGAGGACGAGGCCATCGCCCGCCGGAGTGACGCGTCTGGCGTGCAGATCACGGTCCGGGCCGTCAGCGGGCTGCCCGCGGACGAGCTGATCAGGGCCTCCGCGGACGCCGACCTGCTCGTGGTCGGTGCGCGCGGCGCCGGCGGCTTTGCCAGGCTCGTGATGGGGTCGGTCAGCTCGCAGGTGGTCCAGCATGCGCTCTGCCCCGTGGTTGTCGTGCCCAGGGAACGCCGCGGCTGAGTGGATTTGCGGGCGACTGGGTAGCCTGTGGCTGGGAGGCAGCCATGCCACAGCCACAGGGACAGGAACTCGACAAGATCAGGGCACGCCGGGAGGAACTGCGGCAGCGATATCTGCGGCCTCCCGGCGAGCGGCCCGCCAGCACGGTGCGGGGCATCCACCATCTCGCGCTGATCTGCCGGGACGTGGAGGAGACGATCCAGTTCTACCAGGAGTTCCTCGGGTTTCCCCTGGTGGAGCTGGTCGAGAATCGTGACTACGCGGGATCGAGCCACTTCTTCTTCGACATCGGCAACCGCAACCTGCTCGGCTTCTTCGACTTCCCCGGGCATGACCACCCCGCCTGGCAGGAAACTATCGGGGGCGTGCAGCACCTGGCCATCTCCATATCGCCGGAGCAGTACGCCGCGGCCAAGGAGAAGCTCGACACGGCAGGCGTCGACTACCTCGGCCCCGACCGTGGCGTGGAAGAGAGCATGTACTTCCGTGACCCGAACGGCGTGGGCCTGGAACTGTACCGCGAGGAACTTGGGGTGTTCGACGGCCGCCGCCTGCTCGACTGACCGGCGCTAGGCTGGCCCGCTGGCCCGCTGGCCCGCTGGCCCGCTGGCCCGCTGGCCCGCTGGGCGGCCTGGGCAGTGGCCCGCTAGCGCAGTTCGCGCCTGATAACCAGCCGCAGGCCGGACCAGGTCGCGTCGATCGCGCAGACCTTGTTGTCGACCAGGCCGGTAGGCAGGGCGACCTCACGGACCACGTGCTCGGTCATGTCCGTGGGCACCTTCGCCGCCCGCTTCGGCCAGGCCACCCACAGCCCGCACGCCGGGGCCATCCGCCGCCGCAGGCGGCCCAGTTCCGCTTCCAGCTCGGCGCGCCAGGTCACGAAGAAAACGATCACGTCGAATTCCGGGGCGGCGTCCAGCCTCTCGGTGAGTTCGGTACCGGGCAGCTCACCCAGGCTCTCCGCGAACCCGCCCGGGGCATCGACCAGCGCGACCACGTGGCCGGGCTTGATGCCGAGCTTGCGCGGCAGCGGAGTGCCCGAGTACCCGGCGCTGCGCTCGCTCACCGCAGCGCGTGAATGAGCGGCCACGGGCTTGTCGCCATTGTCCCCCTACCCCCTCGGCCTACCCCCTCGGCGCTGAGCCAGGAGGCAATGCTAGCGCTGGGCGCCTCAGCCGTCATCGGACACGTGCGAAGCCGAGAGCGGACGGCAAACGCAGGGAATGTGCCCGGCCCGGGTTCTACGCTCGCTGGAGCGGTGTCGTATCGCACGTATAGTCCGTGATCTCACGGCAGTGCGGGATCGGACGGATCGCGCCGACCTAAGAGCAAAGGGGCGTTCATGCTCGCGGCTTTGCTGCTGGCTGGGATCGTGGCGGCACCTCTGGGCTCGGCTGGGCTTTTCGTGCGGGCGAACCAGCGGGCCCGCGCTGCGGGAGCCTGGTCGACGATCCGCCGGTTCGTGCTGGACCTGGCGGGAACTGCGGTGCTGGCCGCGGTGGTGGCAGGCGTGCTCCGGTTGCTCCACGCGACCGAGCACAATCTGGTGGCGGCCGTCGCGGCCCTGGTGGTCGCGAGCCTGGTCTGGCTCCCGGTGACACGGCGGTGGAACGCTCGTGCCCACCTGTGCTGGGCATCGAGCGTGTTCCTCTTCGCCGTTTACCTGGTGTTCGCGCTGACCTGGACCTTGGACAGCCACCTCGGGCTGGGCAGCACGGTGGGGGGCGTGCTGCTGTGGGTGCTTGAGGTGTTCGCTGCGATTATGTCGTGCGCCTACCTGTGGGAGATCTGCGACGCGCTCGGCACCGAGCAGTGGCGGCGGCGGATCGTCGCTGGCACGTTGCTGGGCCCGGCGGACGGTGAGCCCCCGTTCGTGAGTTTGCATGTCCCAGCCCACAACGAGCCGCCGGACATGGTCATCGACACCCTCTCCAGCCTGACGCGCCTTGATTACCCGCGCTATGAGGTCATCCTGATCGACGACAACACCGATGATGAGCGGCTGTGGCGCCCGGTCGAGCAGTGGTGCGCCCGGCACGGGGTCAAGTTCGCCCACTTGGAGGACTGGCCGGGCTACAAGTCCGGCGCGCTGAACTACGCGCTGCGCGAGCTCACCGATCAGCGGGCCGAGGTGATTGGCGTCGTCGACTCCGACTACCAGATCGAGCCGGGATTCCTGCGTGGCTGCACGCCGGCGTTCGCCGACCCATGGGTGGGGTTCATCCAGGCCCCGCAGGACTACCGCGGCTGGGAGAGCGCGCGCTACTACCGGCGGTTGTATTACTCCTACAAGTACTTCTTCGCTATCTCCCAGCCCGCGCGTAACGAGCACGACGGGGCCATCTTCGCGGGCACGATGGGACTCATCAGGCGGGTCGCCCTGGAACAGCTCGGCGGCTGGGACGAATGGTGCATCACTGAGGACGCCGAGCTTTCGCTCCGCCTGCTCCGGGCTGGCTGGCACGGGCTGCACATGGACCAGACCTGGGGCCGCGGGATCATGCCGCTGACGTTCGAGGGCCTCAAGGGCCAGCGGTACCGGTGGTGTTTCGGCGGGATCCAGATCCTGCGCATGCACTGGCGATCCCTCATGCCGGGCCGTAGGACGAAGGAGAATCACCTGACCCCGGCGCAGCGGTGGGCCTACCTGGCCGGTGGTATCCAGTGGTACGGCGACCTCCTCGGGCTGATTTTCTTCGTCTTCCTGCTCGCAGGCGCGGCCAACCTGGCCACCGGCGGGGGCGAACTGTTCCGCAAGCTCACCCCGTTCCTGGTCGCGACGGTGCCGGTCCTGGTGGGGCTCGGGCTGGTGCGGGCGGTCGCACTGCTGCGCCGCGGGACCGGCGCATCGTGGCGGGACGCAATCGGCGCGTTCTTCATCTGGCAGTCGACCTCTCTGGTGGTGACGCGGGCGTCGGTGATGGGCCTGTTCGCCCGCAAGGCGGCATTCCTGCGCACACCCAAGACCAGTGAACGGGCCAGATGGTGGGAGGCGCTGCGGGCAAATTGGGCCGAGTCGTCGCTGGCCGTGCTCGGCATAGCCGGCATCGCCGGGGCGCTGACGCGGGCCACCGAGCTGAGCGGGCCGCTACTGGCGGCGCTGCTGCTGTTCCCCACGCTGGGCATGGCCGCCGCGCCGGTCAACAGCTGGGCCGCGCAACGGGCCACGCTGCCGCAATGGCTGCGCGCGCGGCGGCAGACCGAGTACCGGCGCGACCGCCGGGCCTTTGCCGCCGGCGCCGCCACTGGCGGCCTGGTCGCGGTGCTCGGCGTGGTAGCCGCCGCCGTGGTGCTCATGCTCGCGCCCAGCCACCACACGGTGCAGACGCCGAACTTGGTCGCCCCCGTCCAGGGCAGCCCGACCGCCACCGCGAGCCCGACACCCAGTACCACGCCGACGCCCACTGCGTCGCCCAGCGCTTCTCCATCAGCTACGCCGACGCCGTCGCCCAGCGCTACTCTCTCACCGACGCCCAGCCAGACGCCTTCCGGCACGCCCACCCCGGCGCCTTCGGCCACGGCATCGGCGACGGCGGTCACGACACCGTGACCAGCCTTGAAGGGGCCGGTACTCGTTGAATCACTACCGGCTTGCGGTTGGCGCCCTAGCCGCCATTGCTGGCCTGCCGGGCCAGGGCGGCGTTCATGGCCCGGAACTGGGGGAGGGTGTCGTCGTGCAGCCGGTGCTCGTAGAACGGGATGGCCACGCCGGTGAACTGCTCCCGCTGGGTGAGGCGCACCCGGCCGGGCCCGATCTGCTGGATCACGAACGAGTGCTCGCCATCGAAGATCCCGCCTGGGCCGACCTTGCCGATCCAGCGCAGCTCACGGCCGGCCCGCACGGTCAGCACGACGGGGGTAAAGGTGGTGGTGCCGGTGGCGTCGCGCATCCGGTTGGTCAGCGTGGCGCCGACCTGCAGCCTGCCACGGGAGGAGATGATGAACGGGTTCCAGCGCTGGTAGGCCCGGAGGTCGGTGAGGACCGCCCAGACCCGCTGTGGCGAGGCGTTGATCACGATCGAGGCCTGCAGCGTGTAGGGCCGGAGGTTGGTCCAGGTGGCGTAGCCGGCCAGGATGACCAGGATCGCGGCGAGCGCCGCGGGCCAGCGGCGGCGGCGCGCCGTCTTGGCGCTCGGGGCCGGGGCGTGAGTGGTGGTCGGGCGGCGTAGCCGCGGTCCACGGGTGCACCGGTGATCAGGACCCGGTAGTAGATCGGGCCGACGAGCTGCTCGATAAGCAGTTCCGGGTCGATGCCTGGGCGCAGGCCCTCGCGCTCGCGGGCGCGCTGCAGCCGGGCCTGGGCCAGGGCGTGCCGCACGGCGAACCCGGCGCGAACCAGCTCGCCGATATCGCGGTGGCGCGCGGCCGCCGCGGCCAGCTCGGCGACCAGGCCAGCCGAGCGGTCGGCCTGGTCGGCCTGGTCGGCCTGGTCGGCCTGGTCGGCGGAGTGCGGCGTGCCCGCCGCGCGCACCCGGTTCAGCTGCTCGGCCAGGGCCGAGGCGAATTCGGTCAGGTCAGCCTGCAGGTCACCGGTGTCGGGGATCGGGACCTCGCCGAGCATCCGGGCGGCCACCGCGATGGCCAGGTGGTCCTTGGTGGGCCACCGGCGGTACAGGGTCGTCTTGGCGACGCCGGCCCGCTCGGCCACCTCGTCCACCGACAGCCCGGCGTAGCCGGCCGCGTGTAGCAAATCCCAGGCCGCGTCCAGGATCCGCTGGTCGGCCGCGTCGTCGCGCGGCCGCCCGCGCCGGGCCGTCGTCCGCTGGGTCATCGGCACTCCCAATTCCGCTACTGTAGTTGCGTAATCAGGACCCTATCGGCTCATCCACAATTACGCAACTACAGTTTCGTAATTAGGCTCCACAGAAACCAGGCTCCGCCGAGACGCCCCGGGCATGGGCTCCCGCGCCCTAGACCTGCACGTACTCGATGCCGGCGAGCTGGCAGAAAACCCGCCAGGTGGCCGCGTGGTGGCCGAGGTTCATCACCTCGTGGTGCGGGCCACCCGCGGCCAGCCAGCCGTTGAGGCAGGCGCGCACCCCGGAGCCGGGGTGGAACTGGCCGTACGGCATCTCCAGGGCCGGCAGTTCCTGGCTGTCGAGGTTCTCGCCTTCGGCGACGACCAGGCGGAACCGCTCGCCTTCCAGTGACACCAGCGTGGCCAGCGTGGCCGGCCCCGGCTGGTACTGGAACAGGAACGTGGGCGGGTCGGCCAGCCGGCCGATGCCGAGCGGCCGCTTGATCAGCCTGACCGGCCGGTCGGTGCGCGCGATCTTCCAGTTGCCCTCGCCCATGTGGCTCATCAGGATCGAGTCGGACGGGAAGTCCATCGCGTACATCTCGGTGAAGTGCGCGTCGCCGATCAGCCTGTGCCCGGCGGCCACCAGGCAGGCGGTCAGCACGTCGCCTTCGGCCGCGTAGCCGTAGCCCTTGGCCATCAGGCTGGACGCGGCCGCGAGCGGGAGCCGGCTGAACCGGCCGTCGTCGCCGATCGCGTCGAAATGCGCGGTGTACGCGCCGAAGCCGCGGTCGGCCAGGATGTGCTCGATGGCGACCTGCATCCGGGCATGGTCCTGGCGCTCCTCGGCGCTCAGCCGGGGGTCGATCTCGAAGTTCGCGTCCTCGAACGCGATGACGTCGGCGGCCTCGTCATCGGTGACGGCCAGCATCCCCCGGTACATGTCGCCGGGCGCGACCGCGAGGATCTCCGGGCCGAGGGACCTGATCAGCGCGCTCTCGTCGACCCTGATGTCTCCCATGTCGTTCATGGCGTAGCCGAAGATCGCGGTCTTCAGCGACTTCCACGCGGTGACCGCCGCCGCGGCCCGCGCCCAACGGCCCACGTCGGCGCGGAACTCCTCGCTCTTCCAGTCGTCGGTCAGCACGGCAAACCGCCTTCCCGCGCGGACCATCGCGTTCGCGGTGTCCTGGGCACCGTGCACGCCCTGGTTGTAGGTCATGTCGGCCATGTCCCAGGCCGGCGTCACGTTCGGCTCGGGCTGGATGTTGGCCATGAGGATGGGCAGCCGCGACTCCGACAGGAGCCGCGCGACGCGCATGGCCGGTCCGTACGTGAGCATCACGACCATGACCCCGTCGAGACCGGCGTTCTCGAACTCGCGCATCTCGCGTTCCGCGTCCTCGCGGTACTTGATCGGCTTGCTCGGGATGAAGTCAGCCACCCCGGCCAGGTGCGCGGCGATCTCAGCGGCGTACCCCGCCTGCCGCTCGGCGATCCCCGGGATCATGTCGTCGTAGAGGTCCTGCATGATCCCCAGGATCCCGATGCGCGGCTTACGTTCGGTCATCAAACCAATCCTCCTGAACGGATCCCTGCCGTACTGTCCCCGACACGACGCGGGTCAGCGCTGGCCGTAATGGTCCTTGTACCTCTGATGGAGCGCGTCCACCTGGTCCTGGGTGAGCGCCGGCGGGTCGCCGTACGCGCGGGCGAGGTGCACGGTGCGGGCCACGTCCTCGCACATCACGGCGGCCTTGACCGCGTCGCGGGCGGTGCCGCCGATGGTGAACACTCCGTGGCTGCGCATCAGCACGGCGGGGGAGCGGTGGCCGGCCAGGGTCGCCACGATGCCGCGGCCGATCTCGTCGCTGCCGATCATCGCGAACGGCCCGACCGGGACCTCCCCGCCGAACTCGTCGGCCATGGCGGTGATCACGCAGGGGATCGCCTCGCCGCGCGCGGCCCAGGCCGTCGCGTACGTGGAGTGGGTGTGCACTACGCCGCCGACCTCCGGCCTGTGCCGGTAGACGTAGGCGTGCGTGGCGGTGTCGCTGGACGGGCTGTACTCACCATCAACGGGGTTCCCATCGAGGTCGCAGACGACCATCGACTCCGGGGTCAGGTCGGCGTAGCCGATGCCGCTCGGCTTGATGACGAGCAGGCCGGTGCCCGGGCTGGTGCCGGTGCCGGGAACCCGCGCCGACACGTTGCCGGACGTCCACGCGACCAGGTTGTTGCCCACCAGGGCGGCGTGCAGGTCGCAGACCTCGGACCGGGTCCGCGCGACGGCCGCCGCCACTGCCGGGTCCGTGATCATGACTCGCCGCCCTTCAGCACCCGGTCGCGCAGGTCACGCAGCCGGTGCATGACCTCGTTGGCGCCACGCCCGAAGTAGTCGTGCAGGCGCACGTACTCGGCGTACAGGTCGTCGTAGACGGCGGCGCTCGCCGGGTCGGCCGTGTAGACCGCGTCGTGCTTGCGGCCCATCGCGGCCGCGGCCGCCGGCACGTCCGGGTAGGCGCCCGCCGCGACCGCGGCGTGGATGGCGGAGCCGAGCGCCGGGCCCTGGGTGGAGGCGATCAGGCTCAGCGAGCGGCGGAGCACGTCCGCGTACACCTGCATCACGAACGAGTCCTTCATCAGGCCGCCGGCGATTACCAGTTCGGTGACCGGCTCCCCGGCCGCATTGAACGCGTCGATGATGACCCTCGTTCCGAACGCCGTCGACTCGACCAGCGCGCGGTAGATGTCCGGTGCCCTGGTGGCGAGGGTGAGTCCCAGCACGGCGCCGGACAGGTGATGATCGACAAGTACCGAGCGGTTTCCGTTCAGCCAGTCAAGGGCGATCAGGCCGTGCGCGCCGGCTGGCTGGCTGGCTGCCTCCTCGGAGAGCAGGTCGAACAGGGAGATGCCGCGGCGCGCGGCTTCACGCGAGTAGCCGGCCGGCACCGCATGGTCGGTGAACCAGGCGAAGATGTCCCCGACGCCGCTCTGCCCGGCCTCATATCCCCACCGCCCGGCGACGATGCCGCCGTCCACCACCCCGCACATGCCGGGCACCTCGACGAGCGCCGCCCCGTTCATCACGTGGCAGGTGGAGGTGCCCATGATGGCGACCATCTGGCCGGGTGCGATGGCGTCCGCGGCGGGCGGCGTGACATGCGCGTCCACGTTGCCCACCGCGACCGCGATGCCCGCAGGCAGCCCGGTCCAGGCCGCGGCCTGGGGGGTCAGCGACCCGGCCCGGGCGCCAAGCGGGGACACCGGGTGCTCCAGCTTGTCGGCGGCGAAGTCGGCGAACCGCGGGTCGAGCCCGGCGAGAAAGGCACGGGCTGGATAGGTTCCGTCCTGGAATATGCCTTTGTAGCCTGCGGTGCAGGCGTTCCGTGTCTCGGTCCCGCTGAGCTGCCAGATGATCCAGTCGGCGGCCTCGATCCACCGCCGGGCCTGCTGGTAGATCTCCGGGTCCTCGTCCAGCAACTGGAGTGCCTTGGCGAACTGCCACTCCGAGGAGATCTTCCCGCCGTACCGGGCGATCCAGGGTTCGTGGCGCTCGTGGGCCAGCGCGTTGATCCGGTCCGCCTGCGGCTGGGCGGCGTGGTGCTTCCAGAGCTTGGGGTAGCTGTGCGGGCGGCCGGCCATTCCGGGCAGCTGGCAGAGCGGGGTGCCATCGGCGGTCGTGGGCATGACGGTGCACGCGGTGAAGTCGGTGGCGATGCCGATGACCATGGCCGGGTCGATTCCCGAATCGGCCAGGGCCGCGGGCACGGCGGTGCGCAGCACGTCGCGGTAGTCCTCCGGGTCCTGCAGCGCCCAGTCCGGCGGCAGCGGCTCACCGGTGGCGGCGAGCTTGGTGTCCATGACCGCGTGGGCGTAGTCGTGGACGGCCGACCCCAGTTCCGCGCCGTCGCTGACCCGCGCCACGAGCGCGCGCCCGGACAGCGTGCCGAAATCCACCCCGATGACGTATCGGTCCTGGCTGTGAGCGCTAACAGCCATTGTCGGCCTGTTTCACTCCGTGTGCTCCTTCTCCACTGGTTACCTCGGCGGCGGGGTTCTGCATGGTTACGTCCGCGGCGTCAGCTCCGCGGCGGGCCGGTGCTGGATCGGATCACCAGCCGCGGGGCGACCGGTTCGAGCGAGCCGGCCGGGTCGCGGCCATGAATCATGTCCACGAGGGCGCCGAGTGCCCGCCGGCCAAGCTCGCCGAAGTTCTGCCGCACGGTGGTGAGCGGCGGCAGGAAGTACGCGGACTCCGGGACGTCATCGAACCCGACCACGCTGATGTCGTCGGGCACCCGCCGGCCGTGCTCGGACAGCGCGCGCAGCAGGCCGAGCGCCATGTGGTCGTTGGCACACAGCACCGCCGTCACGTCCTGCTCCCCGGCGATCTGGTGGCCGATCTCATAGCCGGAGGCCGCAGACCAGTCGCCGGGCAGGATGGCAGGCTCCGGAGCCTGCTCCTCCTGAAGCGCCTGCCGCCAGCCGGCGATGCGTTCGTAGGCATCGAGCCAGGAGCGCGGCCCGGCGATATGGTGGACCGTCTCGTGCCCGAGTTCGAGCAGGTACCGGGTGGCGAGCGCGGCTCCCTCGGCATTGTCCACCGCGACCGACGTGAGCGGCGCGTGAGTGCCACAGCCCACGGCGACCAGCGGAACGTCACCCGCGCAGTCGCTGAGCGCCGCCACGGCGGAGGTCAGCGGCGCGATCACGATGATCCCCTCGACGCCCTGGCCGACGAAGCGGTCCACCGCTTCAAGCACCGAACCCCGGTCGAGCGCGGGCAGGCTGGCGATGGCGACGAAGTAGCTGTCCTGTGCGGCGGCCTCGATGCCGTAAAGCATCGAGGCTGGCCCGTAGAGCGTCGTGTCGAAGCTGATCACCCCGAGGGTATGGGTCCGCCGGGTGACCAGGGTGCGAGCGGCGGCATTCGGCCGGTACCCGAGCTGGCTGATCGCGGCGAGGACGTTCTCCCTGGTCTGCGGTCGGACATTAGGATGGTCGTTGAGCACGCGCGATACCGTCTGGTGTGAGACGCCGGCCAGCCGCGCGACATCGGTCATGACCGGTGGCCGTTCCGGCCAGCGTTTGGTTGGTGCCACGCCTGCCTCCCTCCGTCTCGCAGCCCAGTCTCGCCGCTCCGGCTGGTTGCTATGTCCGATCCTGCCCTGCCAGCCTCGGCCTGTGGCACCTGACCTGCCTGTGTGTCCGTTCCGGGCGGACGCCGCTCCGTTATCTTCCCAGATGTCGTGAGGAACTGTGACCGCTCACATGCGGACGGTCAGCCAGACAGCGCGACCGGGGTCAGAACGTGAACCCGCCGGGGCGGCCATTGCGGTCGGCGATCAGACCGGCCAGCGTGGCCACGGCGATCTCGGCGGGTGTCCGGGATCCGATGTTCAGCCCGATCGGCCGGTGCACCCGCCCGATCTCGGCCTCCGGCACACCCAGTTCGGTGAGCGCCGGGATGTGCGGCGCCGGGTGCCGGGGGTTGCCCATGATGCCCACCCAGCGCGCCTTGCTGGCCAGCACGTCGCGCAGCACGTTGCCCAGTTCCGGCCGGTGGTGATCGGTCAGCACGACGTCGCTCGTGTCGTCCAGGTACCCGTCGGCGCTGCTGACCACGGTGACGCCGGGGCCACCCGCCGCAGCGGCGCGCTGCGGGTCGGGTTCGACCAGCACCGGGCGGAAGCCCGCGTCACCCGCGTAGCGCAGCAGGTACTCGGCGACCGGGGAGGCGAACACCGCGACGAGCGTGCGCCCCGTGTCGGGGGACGGGGCATAACCATGGGCGACGTCGTCCGGGGACGGGGCCTGACGATGCGCGGCGTCGCCCGGGGAGGGGGCATGGCCGTGCGCGGCGGCGTCCGGGGACGCGGCCTGGCGATGCGCGGCGTCGCCCGGAGGCGGGACATGGCCGTGGGCGGCGCCGCAGGACGGATCATCGATCGGGTCGGTCATGCTGCCGAGCTTGCCACGCCCCGGTTGGCTTGGCGAAGTCTTGGGTTTTGATCACGAAGGGTACCTTATATGTAACTACTGGTTACCACTGTGCGCAGAGGCGCGGACGGAGGCGAGCGACCGTGAGACGCCCCGGCTCGATAGGCGGCCGGCTGCGGACCGGCTTCGGCCTCTTCGCGATCCTCCTCGCCGCCGCAGGCGCGTTCGTCTACGCCGGCTTCGCGCGCCAGGAGGGGGCGATCAGGCAGCTCAACGACCAGGTCTATGTGCTGCGCCATCTCAACAGCGACCTGAATTCCTACTTCGCCGACAGCCAGCTGGCCATCGCCAACTTCGAGCTCACGGGCGATCATGGTTTCCTTAGCGACTACTACAGTGACGGCGAGTTTTTCCAGTCCGATCTGTCACTCATGCGGGTCTCCGCACCGAGCAGCATGCGGGATCTCATCAACAGGCAGGACCGGGCCGGCGTGGCGTGGTTCACGATCGCGCAGCAGATCATCGACCACCCCGGCGGCGCCTTCGTGGGCAGTCCCACGAACTCCTCCACGGACTCCTCCGCGGCGGCCTCCGCGGGCGCGGACACGAAACGGACAGACCGTGCGTGGTTCACAAACGAGGCCTTCACGGCGGCCAACCGCGCCATGACCGGGCGCATCAACGCCTCGATCAGCCACCTCATCGGCAACAGCAACCGGACTCTCGGCGTCGGCCTGGTCTGGAGCGCCGCCGCGCTCGCGGTCGCGATCGGGCTGGCGCTGGCCATCGCGGTCAGCACCCTGCGCCTCACCACCGGGCCGCTGCGCGGTCTCACCGCGACGGTTAACCGGCTCAAGGCGGGTGACCACGATGCCCGCGCCGAGGCCTCCGGGGCGGCGGAGATCCAGCAGGTCGCCGTGGCGGTCAACGCCCTGGCCGACGAGAGCGACCAGTTGCGCCGGGCGGACGCCGAGAGCAACCGGTTGCGCGCGATGGCCAGGGAAACAGGCGTCCGCATCAGGGAGCCTCTGCACGCCGGGGATGTCCTCCTTGCGGCGCGCGCGGCGCTCAAGGAGAATCTGGACGCAGATATCGTGACCCTGCACCTGATGCGGGATGGGAAGCTGGGGCTTCCGGAGGGTCATGAAGACGACTGGCTGCTTCCGGACACCTTCCTGGACAGTTTTCCCGCGAGCAGGTTCCGGATACTGGACGACCTGCTCAAGACCCAGTCGAGCGTGGTGGTCCAGGATGTGGGCGGCCCGGAGGGCGACCAGATCCAGCCGGAGATACGTGAGCCGTTGCGCCAGGCCGGCATCGTGTCCCATCTGGCCACGCCCTTCGGGGTCGGCTCCGAGATGCTGGGGGTCATCGCGGCCGAGCGCACGCACGCCGGCCAGCCGTGGACCGCTGCCGAGGTGGACGCGGTGGAGTCGATAGCGGCCGATCTCGGCCGCGGGCTCCATCATGCCCGCCTGTATGAGGAGGAGAACCGCGTCATCGAGGAGCTGAAGGCGGTCGACCGGACGAAATCTGACTTTGTCGCGACGGTGTCGCACGAGCTTCGCACGCCGCTGACCAGCATCACGGGTTACATCGAGATGCTCCGGGGCGGGGACCCGGGGGAACTCAACCCCGAGCAGGAGCACATGCTGGGAACGATCGACCGGAATGCGAACCGGCTGCAGAGCCTGATCGAGGACCTGCTCACGCTGTCGGGGATGGAGTCCGGCACCTTCACGACGGAGACCACGCCGGTCGACCTGCTGGATATCATCTCCGGAGCCAGCGAGGACGTTCAGCCAGCCGCGTCGCGCAAGGGGATCGCCGTGACGACAGCCTGTCCCGATGGCGGGATGGTCGTGAACGCGGACGCCAATCAGCTCGCGCGGGTGATGACGAACCTGCTGTCCAACGCGGTGAAATTCACCCCCGCGGGCGGCCAGGTCCGGGTGACCGCGGAGGCGGCCGCCGGCTGGGCGGTCGTGTGCGTCACCGATACCGGCATCGGCATTCCCGACACGGACCAGAAGGATCTGTTCACCCGGTTCTTCCGTGCGTCGAACGCGACCAAACGGGCCATTCCAGGTACCGGTCTCGGCCTGGCCATCACCCAGACGATCATCGCCGGTCATGGCGGTGACATGGAGCTTCAGTCACAGGAGGGAAAGGGGACCACGGTCACGGTGCGGCTCCCGCTGGCGGAACCCGTTCCGCCCGCCGGACCCGCCCACCACGAAGCCGCCCACCACGAAGCCGCCCGACACCGTGCCCCCGCCGCGCCCGGAACGCGGTCATGAGGCCCCGACCAGGGGCCGGCCGGGGAGTGGAGGCCTGCGATGAGATCGCCTAGCTCCATGGCCAGCCGGCTGTGGCGCGGCTGCGTCGTGTTCGCCCTGCTCATAGTCGGCTCCGGAGCACTCATCTACAGCGGGGTCAGGTACCAGGACGCGGCGATCCGCAACGAGGTGCAGAACATCCATCCCCTGGAGATCACCTGCCTCGAGATCCAGGCCGACTTCTCCCAGATCCAGTCCTCGCTTGGTGCCTACATCCTGACCAGGACGCCGCAGTTCCTCGGCTTCTACCACAGCTCGCTCAGTCAACTGGATCTGGCGCTCAAGAAGGCGCGCCGCAGCGCGGGGAAGCAGTTGCAGCCCGACGTGATCACCCAGCAGCGCACGCTGGCGACGTGGCTGACCTTCGCCGACCGGGTACTTGCCCTGCCGCCGGGCAGCCCCGCACTGCCCAAGCTGTCGCTCGAGAGTTACCCGAGCGCGATCGCGTTCTACACGGTCAGCTTCCGGATGCTGGCCCAGGTGCGGGCGGCGAGCCAGCGCGCGATCAGCAGCGCGGAGCACGTGCTCACCCAGACCGTGGCCTGGAGCGCCGCCGTCGCCACGCTCGCCATGCTGCTCGCGTTGCTGGCCGCGTTCGGCACCATACGCGGCATCACCAGGCCGCTGCGCGGCCTGACCTCCACGGTGCACCGCCTCTCGGCCGGAGATCACGCGGCCCGCGCGAACCTGACCGGGGCGTCGGAGGCCCGCGAGGTGGCGCTGTCGATAAACGCGCTGGCCGACGAGAGCGATCGGCTGCGCGAGCAGGAGGCGCTGAGCAACCGCCTGCGCGCGATGGCCCGCGAAGTGGGCTTGCGAATCCGGGAGCATCTGCACGCCGAGGACATCATCGGGGAGGCGCGCGCCGCGCTGGAGGAGCATCTGGACACCGATGTCGTGTACCTGCACGTGATGCGGGCCGGAAAGCTGGGGCCGCCGGAGGGCCACGAGCAGGACTGGCTGCTGCCCGCCGATTTCATGGACAGCCTTCCGCCTCAAGTCCTCCTGGGCCTGCGGGAGATGCTCAGAAACCGCGTCAGCCGGGTCATCCAGGATGTCCCCGGCCCCGAAGGCGATCAGCTTCCTCCCGAGATACGTGAGCCCATGCGCCAGGCCGGAATCGTGTCACAGCTGATCACACCGTTCGGTGTCGGCAATGAGCTGATGGGGATCATCAGCGCGGGACGGCTGCACGCCGGCCAGCCCTGGACGGATGCCGAGGTCGGCGTGGTGGAGTCGATAGCGGTGGACCTCGGGCGCGGGCTTCATCATGCCCGCCTGTACGAGGAGGAGAACCGTCTGGTCGAGGAGCTGACGGCGGTCGACCGCGCGAAGTCCGACTTCGTCGCGACCGTGTCGCACGAACTCCGTACACCGCTCACCAGCGTCACGGGCTACATCGAGATGCTGCTGGACGGGGACCTGGGGGAGCTCGAACCCGAGCAGGAGCGCACGCTCGAAAAGGTCAACCGGAACGCGACCCGGCTGAAGGACCTGATCGAGGACCTGCTCACCCTCTCGTCGATGGAGTCGGGCACGTTCACCATGGTGACGAGGCCGGTCAACCTGCTGGAGATCATCTCTGAGGCCGTGGACGACATTGCGCCAGCGATCTCGAGCAAGGGCCTGACCCTGGCGACAACCTGTCCGCGTGAGGGCCTGGTCGTGAACGGGGACAGCCAGCAACTCGTGCGGGTGCTGGCCAACCTGCTCTCCAACGCAGTGAAATTCACCCTCGCTGGTGGTCATATCGACGTGTCGGGCGAAGCCGCCGATGGCTGGGCGGTGGTGTCCGTCGCGGATACCGGCATCGGCATTCCGGACACCGACAAGAAGGATCTCTTCACTCGCTTTTTCCGGGCCTCGAACGCGGCGAAGCGAGCGATTCCGGGTACCGGTCTGGGTCTGGCCATCATCCAGACGATCGTCGACGGCCACGGCGGTGACATGGACCTCCGGTCGCGGGAAGGCCGGGGGACGACGGTCAGGGTGCGGCTCCCGCTCGCGGAACCCGCCGCGGCGCAATCCGCTCCCCCGGAGCCGGCGTACCACGACGCTGGTGTCCGCCGCGCCGCGCCGGCGCCGGGAGCGCGGTCATGAGGCTCGGCGGCTCGATCATCGGCCGGCTTCTCGTGGTGTTGTCGGCGTTCGCCGTCCTCGTCGCCATCGCTGCTGTGGTCGGCTACGCCCGGCTGGCCCATGAGAACTCCGCGGCCAAGCAGCTGACCGGGCAGGACTATCTCCTCCAGCAGGCGGCAGGCCAGATGCAGGAGTTCTTCACCATCAGCCAGTTGTCCATCACCAGCTTCGCGCTGTCCGGCCGCCCGGCTTCCCTGGCGACGATCGGCAGCTCTCGCGCGGGCTTCGCCGTGAACCTCGCGGTACTCGAGCGGAATGTCTCGCCGGGCATGGCGGGCCTGCTCCCCCCGCAGGCCCGCGCCGGAACACAGCTCTTCGCCGTGGCCGTCGCGATCGCTAAGCTCCCGCCGGCATCGGCCTCGGCCGCGCGGCTCGCCAGCGGGACGACCAGCATCGCGCAGAGTTTCTACCTGGCCAACTCCGCTATGCAGGAGCGCATCGCCGCGGACCTTAGGCGGCTCACCGGGCAGCGCAAGCATGCTCTCAGCATCGGCCTGGCCTGGAGCGCGGCTGCGGCCGCCCTCGCCGTGGCGCTCCTCCTGATGGTCTCGGTCACCGCGATCCGCAGCATGACGGGACCACTGCGCAGCCTGGCCGACGCCGTGCGCAGGCTGACCTCAGGTGAGCACGGGGCCCGCGCGAGGGTGACGGGATCCGCTGAGGTGCGTGAAGTGGCGGCGTCGGTCAACACGATGGCGGAGGAGAACGATCGCCTGCGCGGGCAGGAGCAGGAACATGCCCGGCTGCGGGCGCTGGCCCGGGAAGCAGGCATCCGCGTCCGTGAGCCGCTGTGGGCCGAGGATGTCCTCCGTGAGGCATCCACCGCGATCACCGAGTGCGTGCAGAGCGATCTGGCCGTGCTGCGCCTGGTCGAGGACGGTCAGCCCCGGTACGCCGACTGTGCCCGCAAAGACTGGCTGCCGGTCAACTTCCTCACGGATCTGTCCCCTGACTTCGACGCCTGGGCGCACCGGCTGCTCGCGAGCCAGTCCAGCACGGTGATCCAGGACGTGCCCGGCCCGGAAGGCGAGGTCCTCCCGCCCAGCGTCCGCGAGATCCTGCTCCGCTCCGGGGTGGTGTCGCACATAGCCACCCCCTTTGGCAGCGGCTCCGAGCTGTACGGAATCGTGGAACTGGAGCGAACCCGGCCGGGGCGCCCATGGACCGAGGCCGAGGTCGACGCCATCGAGTCGATAGCTGCTGACATCGGGCGCGGGCTGAAGCACGCCCGCATGTACGAGGCCGAGAACAGCCTCGTGGAGCAGGTGAAGGCCCTGGACCAGACGAAATCCGACTTTTTCGCGACGGTCTCGCACGAGCTCCGCACGCCGCTCACCAGCATCGAGGGCTACGTGGAGATGCTCAGAGATCAAGATGGCGGCCAGACCACCGCCGCGCAGGAGCGGATGCTGGAGACGATCGACCGCAATACGACCAGGCTGCGGAACCTGATCGAAGACCTGTTCACCCTGACGAAGATCGAGTCGGGCACCTCCCAGAGCGTGCCGCGCCCGGTGAACCTGCTGGACATCGTCCGCGATGCCGCCCAGGTCCTGCAGCCCATGGTGACCAGCACCGGGCTTACCCTGACCGTGACATGCCCCGACGGGAGCCTGGCTGTCAACGGCGACCTCAGCCAGCTCGACCGGGTGGTGATGAACCTGCTCTCCAATGCCGCGAAATTCACCTCCCCGGGCGGCCGGATCCACGTCACGGCCGCCCGGGATGGCGATACCGCGGTCATCAGCGTCAGCGACACCGGTATCGGCATCCCTGATAAGGACAAGGAGGCCGTCTTCGGCCGCTTCTTCCGCGCATCGAACGCGGTCCGGCGGTCCATCTCCGGCACCGGCCTGGGCCTGACCATCGTCCGCACCATCGTCGCCGAGCACGGCGGTGAGGTGGCCATCCATTCGACGGAGGGGGTGGGAACGACCGTTACGGTGCGGCTCCCGCTTCTGCTGGCCAGCACCATCGCGGCCGACCAGGCTGGTGGTCGGCAAGAAGAGCCTTCCTTGGCGGCACGTCCGCCCCGAGGATCTCCCTGACAGACCACTACCGGCCCGGCTTCGCTGGGATGGAGGCCACCGCGCCCGGCTCCCCGGTGATCAGTGTCTCGACGGCGGAACGCAGCACGCTGAGGCGGGCGGCGGCGGCCGCCCGGGCTGCCACCAGGCCGACGCCCGCGGTCGGCTCTTCGACTTCCAGGTATGCCTTGAGCTTCGGCTCGGTGCCGCTCGGCCGGATCACGACGCGAGCTTCCGGGAGCCGGTAACGCAGCACGTCGGCTGGTGGCAGCCCGCGGCCGCCGCCCGCCAGGTCGCTGGCCGAGATGACCGGCTGGCCCGCCAGCACGGCCGGCGGCGCGGCCCGCAGGCTGGCCATCACATCCGCCGGGGACCGGGAGGCGAGCGTCAGCTGCGCGGTCAGGTGCACGCCGTACCTGGCCTCGAGCGCGTCCCAGCGCTCCAGCAGGGACTGCCCGGCCGACCTGGCGCTGGCGACCAGCGCGAGCACGGCCAGGGCAGCGCTGATCCCGTCCTTGTCATGGACCGTGTCGCCGACCGCGTATCCAAGCGCCTCTTCATAGCCGAACACGAAACGGCTGTCCGGCGCGTACTCGCCGGCCCTCACGATCCACTTGAAGCCGGTGAGTGTCTCCACGTAGCGGACGTCAGCCGCAGCGGCGATCTTGGACAGCATCGTGGAGGAGACCACTGTCGTCGCGACCAGCCGACTCCGCGATTCCCCCGCCTCGGCCAGAAGATACGCACCGAGCAGCCCGCCGACCTGGTCGCCGGTGAGCATCCGCCAGCCGCCGGGGGCGGCCGGGTCGGGTACCGCCACGGCCAGGCGGTCGCCGTCGGGGTCGTTGGCGAGCACCAGGTCCGCACCGAGCCTGCGGGCCTCCGCCACGGCCAGGTCGAGGACTCCCGGCTGCTCCGGGTTGGGAAAGGCGACGGTCGGGAAGTCGGGGTCGGGGTCCGCCTGGGCCGCGACCATGTGCGGCGCCGGGAAGCCCGCCCGGGAGATGGCCCGGACCGCGAGCCGGCCGGCGACGCCGTGCAGCGGCGTGTAAACGACGCGAAGCGGCGCGCCGCCGCGACCTGAGCCGGCTCCAGGTGAACTCGCCACGATGGCATCGAGGTAGGCCTGGGCCACCTCGTCGCCATGGTGGACGACCAGCGGGTTGGTGGCTGGCCCGGCCGGGATCTGCGTCAGCGGGCCGAGAGCGCGCATCGCCGCCTCGATCTGCACATCGGCAGGCGGCACGATCTGCGCGCCGTCGCTGAGGTAGAGCTTGTAGCCATTGTCAGCCGGCGGGTTGTGGCTCGCGGTGATCATTACGCCGGCCGCGGCCGACAGGTGCCGGACCGCGAACGCGAGCAGCGGGGTGGGACTGCGGCTGGGCAGCAGGTGGACGCGGACGCCCGCCCCGGTGAGCACGGACGTGACCTCATCGGCGAACTCGGCCGACCGGTGCCGTGCGTCCCAGCCGACCACCACGCCGGCCCGGGCCGCTCCGGGCCGGCGTTGCCGCAGCCAGCCCGCCAGGGCGGCGGTCGCGGCCCGGACGACTGCGTGGTTCATCCGGTTCGGGCCCGCGCCGACCGCGCCGCGCAGGCCGGCGGTGCCGAACTCCAGCCGGCCCGCGAACCGGTCGGCCAGCTCGGCCCGGGCGACCTGGCTGCGCTCATCCGTTCCGCCGCCGTCGGCGAGAAGCGCCCGCAACTCGGCCCGGTCCGCTGGATCGGGGTCCTCGGCTATCCACGCTTCCGCGCGGGCCCGCAGATCGGCGGGTATCACGTCACATCCAGGGGAGCACGCTGACCAGCAGCGCGCCCATCCGGCCGGCGGCGGCCTGGCCCGCCGCGACCACCTCGGCGTGGTCGAGGCCGTGTGGTGCCAGGCCGGCCGCAAGGTTGCTGACCAGCGAGATCGCTGCTACCTCGGCGCCGAGGTGGCGGGCGGCGATCGCCTCGAGCACGGTCGACATGCCCACCAGGTCGGCGCCGAGCGTGCGCAGCATGCTGATCTCGGCCGGGGTCTCGTAGTGCGGGCCGGGCAGTGCCGCGTACACGCCCTCGGTCAGGTCCGGGTCAGCGTTGCGGGCGAGCGCGCGCAGCCGGGGCGAATAAAGGCTGGTGAGGTCGGTGAAGCGGGACGGGTACCCCTCGGGCGGCGGCGGCCCGGCCAGCGGTGAGCGGCCGGTCAAGTTGAGGTGGTCGCTGATGAGCACCGGCTGGCCGACCCGGTAGCCCGCGCGAATCCCCCCGGCCGCGTTGGTCAGCACGATGACCCGGCAGCCCGAGGCGACCGCGGTGCGCACGCCGTGGACCACGGTCGCGGCCGAATGCCCCTCGTACAGGTGGCTGCGGCCGAGGAAAACCAGCACCCGGGTGGGGCCGGTGGCCGCGGCGGTAAGCACCACCGACCGGACACTGCCCACGTGACCGCCGACGGTCGGCTCGGGGAACCCGCCCAGATCGGCCAGCGGCACCTCGGCCACGGCCCCGCCCAGCTGGTCCGCGGCCCGGGCCCAGCCCGAGCCCAGGACCACCGCCACGTCATGACCCGCCATGCCGGTCAGCCGGGCCAGCCGCGCGGCGCTGGCCGCGGCCGCGGTGTAGGGGTCGCCAGCCGGCCGGGCCGGCGCGGGCGTGCCCGGATTCGCGGTCATGACTTGATGTACGGCTTTCCGTCCGCCCGCGGTGGCCGGCCCCGGCCGACCAGGCCGGCCACGGCGACGATGGTGGCGACGTAAGGGGTCATCAGCAGGATGTTGGACGGGATCGGCACATTGAGCGTGGACAGGATGGACTGCAGCGTGCCGGTGAAGCCGAAGAGCAGCGCGGCCGCCACCGCGCCGAGTGGCCGCCAGCGGCCGAAGATCAGCGCGGCCAGGGCGATGTAGCCCATGCCGGATGACATGTCCTTGCCGAACGCGCCGACCGACCCGATGGTGAGCCAGGCACCGCCGATCCCGGCGACCAGGCCGCCGAGGATCACGTTGCGGTAGCGGGTCGCGAGCACGCGGATGCCGACCGCGTCGGCCGCGGTCGGGTGCTCCCCGACGGCCCGGACACGCAGCCCCCAGCGGGTGCTGAACAGCCCGACCTGCACCAGGATGATCATGACGTAGGTGATGTACAGGAAGATCGTCGAGTCAAAGAAGACCGGCCCGATGACCGGGATGTCGCCGAGCAGCGGGATCTTGATCGCGGAGAAGGTCTGCGGCGAGTTGAGCGTGTTCTGGTGCGTGGTCAGCGCGCGGTCGTACAGGTACCCGGTGAGCCCGGAGGCCAGCAGGTTCAGCACCACTCCGAGGACGATCTGGTCGACCAGGTAGCGGATCGCGAACACCGCGAGCACCAACCCGAGCAGGCCACCGGCCAGCGACCCGCTGATCAGGCCGAGCCAGAGCACGCCGAATGCGCTTCCCACCACGGCGGCCGCGAACGCGCCGAGCAGCAACTGGCCCTCGATGGCGATGTTGATGACGCCGGATCGCTCGCAGAGGCAGCCAGCCAGCGCGCCGAGGATCAGCGGGATCGATCCGACCACGGTGTTCTGCAGCAGGTTGACCAGGCTCAGCGGGATCTTCCCGGCGTCCGCCCAGCACAGCAGGGCGATGAGGAAGCACAGCAGAACGGCGGCGATCATGGCCCGCTTGGCGCGCTGGCCCGGGTCGACGGCCGCCCGCACAGCGGCCAGGGCCAGCGATACCGCGCCCGCCGCGTACGCCGTAGCGGCGGCGGGCGCATGCACGCTTGGCACGTGCACGGACGCGTTGGCCAGCGAAAGCGCGAAGGTGGCGTCGCCGCGGGCCGCGAAGTGCCCGAAGACGATGTCGATGAGGCCGAGCAGGGCGAACGTGCCCGCGGCGAGCACGCGGCGGTTTGCTTCCAGCGGGGCGCGCACGGCGCCGGCCAGCGATGTCATCGGTGCCCCCCGCCGGCGTGGCCCGAGCATGTCATCGGTGCCGCCTTCACCCGTTCCACCCCTTGGCCAGAACCTGGCCCTCGCCGGCCGCTCTGGCTTCACGCAGCCGGAACATGGCGCGGACCAGCGGCGGCGCGGCGATGAAGAGCACGATGAGCGCCTGGATGACCTTGACGATGTCCACCGGGATCTGGGTGACCCCCTGCATGGCGATGCCCCCCGCGTCCAGCGCGCCGAAGAGCAGCGCCGCGAGCACGGTGCCCAGCGGCCTGGCCCGGCCCAGCAGGGCCACGGTGATCGCGTCGATGCCGTACGTGCCGTAGCTCTGGAAGTTCAGTGAGTGGTCGGTGCCCTGGATCACCGCGGAAGCCGCCAGCCCGGCGAGCCCGCCCGCGATGAGCATCACGACGATCCAGGTCTGCGCCACGTTCATCCCCGCGCTGCGGGCCGCGCGCGGGTTCGCGCCGACGGTGCGGAACTCGAAGCCCAGCGTGCTGCGGCCCAGCAGCCACCACACGCCTGCCGCCGCCGCGAGTGCGATGAGGAAGCTCGCGTTGAGCCGCAGGTTGGGGCCCGCGATGTGCGGCAGTTGCGCGTTGGGGTCGATGAACGGGCTGATCAGGTCGTTGCGCCCGGGGCGCTGCATCGCCTTCGTGCCCAGCAGCCAGGACAGCAGGTAGATCATCACGTAGTTGAGCATGATCGTGACGATGACCTCGTGCGCCCCGGTCCACGCCTTGAGCGCGCCCACGACCCAGCCGAGGACGGCGCCGCCGGCGAACGCGCCCAGCAGGACCACGACGGCGTGGATGACCACCGGCAGGTGAACCCCGAAACCGAGCCAGGTAGCGAACAGGGCGCCGCCGATGAACTGGCCGGTGCCGCCGATGTTGAACAGCCCGGCCCGGAAGGCCAGGGCCACCGAGAGCCCGGCGAAGATGAGCGGTGTCGCGTTGACCGCGGTCTCCGACAGCGGGTTGAACACGGCGGCGACGGAGCCGCCGTGGAAGGCGGCCGAGACGGTGTGCGGGTTGAGGATCGCGCCCTCGAACATGTTCGAGTAGGCCGCCGTGACGCTGTGCCACGCCGCGGCGATCGCGCTGCCCGGCGCCGAGAAGAGCCGGCCCCACGCGGTGAGCACCACCGGGTCGGTGAAGGCGATGAGCAGCCCGCCGATCACCATGGCCGCCACGATCGCGAGCACCGTGACCACCACGGAGTTGCCGTGGATGATCGCGTCAAGCACCGCCCGGCTGAGGGTGAGCCGGGGGTGGTCGTCCTCACCTGGGGCGGCTTCGGTCACCGTCGCTGGCCCGGCCTCGGTGGGTGCCCGGGGCTCGGTGGGTGCCCCGGCCTTGGTGGGTGCCCCGGGTTCGGTGGGTGCCCCGGGTTCGGTGGGTGGCCCGGGTTCGGTGGGTGGCTTGGGCTCAGTCATCCGCGTCCCCGTCCTCGTCATCCGGGTTCACGGGTTCGTCGCCGGGTTCACCACCGGTGCCCGCACCGGCCATCAGCAGGCCAAGCTCCTCCACCGGCACCGTGGGCGGGCGGATCCCGGTGATCCGCCCTTCGTACATGACCACTATGCGGTCGGCCAGCGCGTAGATCTCGTCGAGTTCGGAGGAGATGATCAGCACGGCCACCCCCCGGTCCCGCTCGGCCACGACGCGGCGGTGCACGAACTCGATGGAGCCCACATCCAGGCCGCGGGTCGGCTGGCTGGCTACCAGCAGCCGCAGTTCCCGGCCGATCTCGCGGGCCAGGATGACCTTCTGCTGGTTGCCGCCGGACAGCGTGCCGGTGGGGGTGGCGATCGAGGTGGTGCGGATGTCGAACTGGTCGACCCGGCTCAGCGCGGCCGTCCGGATCGCATCGAGATTGAGGGCAACGCCGTTGGCGTACGGCGGCTGGTCGTAGACGTCCAGGACGAGGTTGTCCGCCACGGAGAAGTCGGCGACGAGCCCGTCCTCCTGGCGGTCCTCGGGGATGTAGCCGATCCCCGCGCGCAGCCGCTGCTTGGGCGTGGCATGCGTGATGTCGCGGCCGTCCACCCGCACCGAGCCGCCGGCCACCGGGCGCAGGCCAAGCAGCGCCTCGCAGAACTCATTCTGCCCGTTGCCGACAACGCCGGCCACGCCGACGATCTCGCCCGCCCGCACCTGCAATGACACGCCGTTCACGGCGACCTGCCCGTGCTCGTCGCCGACGACCAGATCCGCGGTATCCAGCACGACGTCCCCAGGTGTCGCGGGGGCCTTGCGGACCGTGAGTTCCACGGCCCGGCCGACCATCAGCGAGGCCAGCTCGGAGTCGCTCGCGGTCGGCGGGAGCTCGCCCACCACCCGGCCCCGCCGGATGACCGTGATCGTGTCGGCGATCGCCTGGACCTCTTTGAGCTTGTGCGAGATGAATACGATCGACCGGCCGCCGGCCCGCAGTTCGCGCATGATGCGGAACAGGTCTTGCGTCTCACTGGGCGTCAGTACCGAGGTCGGCTCGTCCAGGATGAGCACGCTCGCCTCGCGGAGCAGGGCCTTGACGATCTCCACTCGCTGCTGGACGCCGACCGGAAGGTTCTCCACGTCGGCGTCGGGGTCCACCTCCAGGCCGAACCGGGCCGACAGCTCGCGCACTTCCCGGCGGGTACGGCGCCGGTCGAGCAGGCCGAAGAGGCGGGTGCGCTCGACACCGAGGGTCACGTTCTCCGCCACGGTGAACACCGGCACCAGCATGAAGTGCTGGTGCACCATGCCGATGCCGACGGCGATCGCGTCCTTCGGCGAGCGGAACGCGACGGGCTTGCCGTCGATGACGATCTCGCCCTCGTCGGGCTCCTGGAGCCCGTAGAGGATGTTCATGAGCGTGGTCTTGCCCGCGCCGTTCTCGCCCAGCAGCGCGTGGATCTGACCCGGCTGCACGGTCAGGTAGATGTGGTCGTTGGCTACTAGGCTGCCGTAGCGCTTCGTGATCCCCTTGAGCTCGAGCTTCACCAGCCGTCTTCCTGTGGCGTCAGCTGGTGGCCTGAGCGCGCGCTCAGGCCACCAGCTGATGTTCTACACCGGGCTCTTGGTCGGTGTCTGGATGGTGCCGCTGATGATGCCCGCCTTGATCTGGGCCAGCTCCGACTGGAGCGCGGCCGGGACCTTGCTGGCGAAGTCGTGATAGGGCGCCAGCTGCACCCCACCGTTGGCCAGCGTGCCGATGTAGTTGCCGCCCTTGAACGAGCCACCGGCGGCCGAGGTCACCGCGCCCTTGACGGCGGTCTGGATGCCCTTCTCCACGCTGGTGATGAAGAATTTGCAGTACTGGGCGGCGCTGATGCACCCGTCGGTGTCCACCCATTCCATGTTGACGCTCTGGCCGTTCGCGTCGGCCTGCTGGACGGCCTTGGCCCCGCCCAGGCCCACGTTGCCGGCCACCGGGAAGATGATGTCGGCGCCCTCGGAGATGAAGGTCTGGGTGAGCTGCTGCCCCTTGGTCTGGTTGGTGAAGTCGCCGGTGAAGTTGCCGTTCTGGGTCGGCTCGCTCCAGCCGAGAACCTTCACGTTCGTGTGGTGCTTGGTGTTGTAGTACTGGACACCGTCGTAGAACCCGTCCATGTAGATGGTGACGGTGGGCAGCTTCTGGCCGCCGAACGTCGCCACCTTGTGGGTCTTGGACATGCCGGCGGCCAGGTAGCCACCGAGGAAGCCGTCCTGCACCGTGTTGAACAGCAGCGCGTCAACGTTCTTCAGCGGCGGGGTGTAGTTGTAGTCCACGATCGCGAACTTCTGGGTCGGGTTCTTCGCCGCCGCCGCCTTGGTGGAGTCGCCCATCAGGAAGCCGACGGTGACGATGATCCCGCATTTCTGGCTGACGAACTGGTTGATGTTCGGCACGTAGCTGCTCGCCGACGTGGACGACAGATACTGGCCGGAGATTCCGCTGCCCTCAGCCTGCTGAACGCCCTGCCACGAGGACGCGTTGAAGGACCGGTCGTCGATGCCACCGGTGTCGGTGACCATGCACGCCTTGAACGCGGCCGTTGCCGCACTGCTCGACGAGCTGCTCGAAGCGCCGCCCGAAGATGAAGACGTGCTGCTGCCGCACGCGGCGGCGAGCAGCGCCACGACGCTGAGTGCCGCGGCTGCCCAGACGGTCTGTCTCACGGTTACCTCCCTTTTCCTGAGCGGCCTGCGCCGCCCCCACGGGCCGAAGGCCCCGTCGCTCCGCCCAGCTGGCGAAGGCACCAAGATCCGAAAAGCCCTACTCTGGGATGCCCGCAGGTTAGACCTGCCCGGCCGCCCGGGGAAGCCAGCGTGCGGTACGGCGGCCTGGCCGTTGCCAAATCGAAACCCGGCCGAGTTGCCCGTGACCCCGAATGTCCCAGGTACGGAGGTAGCTTCACAGGAGTGGAGATCGACTGGAACCGGTTGCGGGCCGCGGCCGCGGAGGTGGCGGGACGCGCCTACGCGCCGTACTCGCGGCTGCGGGTAGGCGCGGCCGGCCAGACCACCCAAGGCCGGGTCGTGGTGGGCTGCAACGTGGAGAACGCCTCCTACGGGCTCACCCTGTGCGCCGAATGCGGGCTGGTCAGCGCGTTGCACGCGAGCGGCGGTGGCTCATTCGTCGCAGTGTGCGTGCTGGCCGCCGACGGCGCCCCGCTGCTGCCGTGTGGCCGCTGCCGCCAGCTTCTCCTCGAAACGGCCGGACCTACGTTGCTCATCGACACCGATACCGGGCCGCGTGCGCTAGCCGAACTGCTGCCGTCGGCATTCACCGGTGAAGACCTGTCCGCTCGGCGCGATCATGACGTATGACACCGCGGACCTGATCCGGGCCAAGCGGGACGGGCGGCCGCTCACCGACGCGCAGATCCGCTGGCTGATCGATGCCTATCTCGGCCGCGAGGTCGCCGAGGAGCAGATGTCCGCGCTGCTGATGGCGATCTACTTCCACGGCCTGGACCGGGCCGAGTTGCGCGCGTGGACCGCGGCCATGGTGGACTCGGGGGACCGACTGGACCTCAGCGGGGCCGGGCGGCCCACCGTGGACAAGCACTCCACCGGCGGGGTCGGCGACAAGGTCTCACTGATCCTGGCCCCGCTGGTGGCGAGTTGCGGCGCGGCCGTCCCGCAACTGTCCGGCCGGGGCCTCGGGCACACCGGCGGCACCCTGGACAAGCTCGAGTCCATCCCGGGGTGGCGGGCCGCGCTCTCGCCCGCCGAGATGCTTGCGGTGCTGCGCGAGACCGGCTGCGTGATCTGCGCCGCGGGCCCGGGCCTGGCCCCGGCCGACCGGCGGCTGTACGCCCTGCGCGACGTCACGGGGACCGTCGAGTCGATCCCGCTCATCGCGAGTTCCATCATGTCCAAGAAGATCGCTGAGGGCACGGCAGCGCTCGTGCTGGACGTGAAGGTCGGCAGCGGCGCGTTCATGCGGGACGTGGCCGACGCCGGGCTGCTCGCGCGGACCATGGTGACACTCGGCGAGGAGCACGGGGTGCGTACGTCGGCGCTGCTCACCGGCATGGACACGCCGTTGGGACGTTCGGTAGGAAATGCTCTTGAGGTCGAGGAGGCGGTGGCCACGCTACGTGGCGATGGGCCGCCGGACCTGGTTGAGGTGACCCTCGCCCTGGCCGCGGAGATGCTCCGGCTGGCCGGAATCGACGCGGACCCGGCGGCGGCGCTGGCCGACGGCCGGGCGCTGGCGGCTTACCGGGCGATGATCGCGGCGCAGGGCGGCGATCCGGATGCGCCGCTGCCGCGCGCCGCGCTGCGGCGGCCGGTGCCCGCGGCCGCGGCCGGCTACCTGCGCCGGCTGGATGCGCGGGCGGTCGGGGTCGCGGCCTGGCGGCTTGGCGCGGGGCGGGCGCGCAAGGAGGATCCGGTGAGCGCCACGGCGGGCGTGCGCTGCCTGGCCAAGCCGGGGGAGCGGGTCGCCCGCGGTCAGCCCGTCCTGGAATTGCTGGCGGACGACGAGACCAGGTTCGAGCGGGCGCTTGAGGTGCTGGCGGACGCGATCGAGATCGGCCCGGAGCCGCCCCCGGCGGCCGGCTCTCTCGTCATCGAGCGCCTCATCTGTGACAATGGGTAGCGTGCCACCGACCCTCGATGAGATCAGGGCGGCTCCCAAGGTGCTGCTGCATGATCACCTTGATGGTGGCCTGCGGCCGGCCACCGTGGTCGAACTGGCCCGTGACATCGGCTATGACCGGCTGCCCTCGGCCGACGTCGATGAGGTCGCGCGGTGGCTGCGGCGTGGCGCCAACCGCGGTCATCTCAAGTACTACCTGGACGCGTTCCAGCACACGGTGGCGGTCATGCAGACGCCGGAGGCGCTGACCAGGGTGGCGGCCGAGTGCGCCGAGGACCTGGCCGCCGACGGCGTGGTCTACGCGGAGGTGCGGTTCGCGCCCGAGTTGCACGTGGCCCGGGGCCTCACCCTGGAGCAGGTGGTCGGCGCGGTGCTCGACGGATTCCGGATCGGCAGCGTGGGACGGGGCATCACGGTGTACGGCCTGCTCACCGCGATGCGCACCGCCGCGCGCTCGCTGGAGATCGCCGAACTCGCGGTCCGGCACCGCGATGAGGGCGTCGTGGGGTTCGACATCGCCGGAGCCGAGGCGGGCAGCCCGCCGACCCGGCACCTCGACGCGTTCCAGTACGTGGCGCGGGAGAACTTCCACATCACGATCCACGCCGGGGAGGGGTTCGGGCTCCCGTCCATCTGGGAGGCGCTGCAGTGGTGCGGCGCGGAGCGCCTCGGCCACGGGGTACGGATCGTGGACGACATCCGGGTCACCCCGGACGGCACGGCCGTGCTCGGGCGGCTGGCCAGCTACGTCAGGGACCGGCGGACCCCGCTGGAGATGTGCCCGACATCGAACGTGCAGACCGGCGCGGCGCCGTCGATCGAGGCTCATCCGATCCGGCTGCTGCGCCAGTTGCAGTTCCGGGTGACGGTGAACACCGACAACCGGCTGATGAGCGGGGTCAGCCTGTCCTCGGAGTTCGCCCGGCTGGCGGAGGCGTTTGGCTACGGCTGGTCGGACATCGAATGGCTCACCATCAACGCGATGAAGAGCGCGTTCGCTCATTTCGACCAGCGGCTACGGATCATCAACACGGTCATCAAGCCCGGGTTCGCCACCGCCCGGGCAGCGAGTGACGCGGTGTTCCGGGTCGAAGGGCGGGGGAGGTGACCGCGGCGTGAATGCAGGCGTGAATGCCGGGCCGGTGCCGGTCCTGGCCGCGCACCGCGGGATCACGCAGTGGCCGGCCGAGATCGTGGCCTCCGATGCCGCGCTCCGTCAGATCCTGCACGGCCTGCCCGGAGTCGACCAGGTCGGCGTGCAGGAGAGGGCGGCCGCCCTGGCGACCAGGTCCATCAAGCGGGACGCCAAGATGTGGGCGCTCGACATGGCGGTCCGCATGGTCGACCTGACCACGCTGGAGGGCGCGGACACGCCGGGCAAGGTCCGCGGGCTGTGCGCGAAGGCACGCCAGCCCGATCCCGCGGACCCGGCAGTTCCGCCGGTCGCCGCCGTCTGCGTGTATCCGGACCTGGTGGCCGTGGCCCGCCGTGAACTGGCCGGCAGCCCGGTCCTCGTGGCGTCCGTGGCCACCGCGTTCCCGTCGGGGCGCGCCTCGCTCGCGGTCAAGCTGGCCGACGTCGCCGACGCGGTGGCGGCCGGCGCCGACGAGGTGGACATGGTCATCGACCGGGGCGCGTTCCTGTCCGGCCGGTACGGGCAGGTCTGCGAGGAGATCCGCGCGGTCCGCGAAGCGTGCGGGACCGCGCACCTCAAGGTGATCCTGGAGACCGGCGAGCTCGCCACCCTCGACAACGTGGCCCGCGCCTCGTGGCTGGCGATGCTGTCCGGCGCCGACTTCATCAAAACGTCCACCGGCAAGGTATCGCCGGCCGCGACGCCGCCGGTGGCCCTGGTGATGCTGGCCGCCGTGCGCGAATTCGCCGACGTGACCGGCCGCCGGGTGGGCGTCAAGGTCGCCGGCGGGGTACGGACCGCCAAGGACGCGATCCGGTATCTGGTGCTGGTGCGTGAGACCGCGGGCGCGGAGTGGCTCAGCCCGGCGCTGTTCCGGATCGGTGCCTCCAGCCTGCTCAACGACCTGCTCATGCAGCGCAGCAAGCAGCTCACCGGCGCCTACGCGGGGCCCGAGTACTTCACCCTGGACTAGACGAGGACTAGCCGGCCGGTCCCCACCCAGTGGACACCGCGGTGCCCGGCGCCGCTCCCGCCACTGCCCCGCCTGGATCTGTCCCCTGGTCTCCTGGTCTCCTAGTCCCCTAGTCCCTGCTGGGTCAATCTGAGCGTTGGTGTTGGAGTTCGGTGGATATTGACGGGATTTGGGTAGCGACGTAGGAAGTCTTCAGGGGGTCGTGCGATGAGGAGGCTCTCGATGAGGAGACTGATTCGCGGCCCGGTGGCCGCCTTGGCCGCCGTAACCTTGGCCGCCGTAACCTTGGCCGCCGCGGCCCTGACGGGCGTTGCCGCCGTGTCGGTCGCGCCGGCCGCCAGCGCACAGAACACCGCCAGCGCGCAGAACAACGGCGTCGGGCTGACGCCACCCCTGGGCTGGAGCAGTTGGAGCTTCATCCGGCATGGCCCGACCGCCGCCATTATCGGGGCCCAGGCCGACGCGATGCGCAGCAGCGGCCTGGCCCGCGCCGGGTACCAGTACGTCAACCTGGACGACTTCTGGTACCAGTGCCCGGGCAGCCAGGGCCCGAACGTAGATCAGTACGGCCGCTGGGTCATCGACGGCCAGATTCCCGCCGAGCAGTTCCGAGAACGGCATTCAGGTGGTCGCCGACCATGTGCACGCCGACGGCCTGACCCCCGATGAGCGGCAGACCCAGATGAGCTTGTGGGCGCTCGCCGCGTCGCCGCTGATCCTCGGCACGGACCTGACCGGCCTGACGGCGCTGACCGGCGGCCAGCCGGCCACCGCCACCGAGACGTTCACTGACAACGGGGCCGAGCCCGTGCGCCATGTCCAGCTGAGCCTTTCGGCGCCGGCCGGGTGGACGGTGACGGCGACGTCGGCCGCGTCGTTCTCTTCTGTAGGAGCAGGCCAGAGCGTGCAGACTACCTTCCAGGTCGTCGCGCCGCCGCCGGCGACGCTGTTCAAGTCGGACACCGTGACCGCCACGGCCATGGACCGGTGGGACCTCGTGATTCCGCAGCAGATCTCCGAGAGCGAGACGGTGACGACGAGCCCGCCGGTGGGGGCGCCGTACCAGACGTACTCCTCAGCCACAGATGCTCCGGCGGCATTCGCCGAGGCGGGCCAGCAGTTCGGCATCGACGGGGCCGGCGCGGACCTGTACTCGGGCAGCGACGCCTACAGCACGATCTATCTGAAGGGCGCCGTAGGAAGCGCATCGACCGTCGTGACCGAGGTCACCTCGCAGCAGGGCATGACCGGCTTCGCCAAGGCCGGCATCATGGTCCGCAACGACATCACCGGATCGGGCACCAGCCCGGAGGGCGTGATCCTGTTCGAGTCACCCTCGGGCGGCATCCAGTTGGAGTGGGACAACAACGGCGGCAACTTCATCACCTCGGTGACGCCACCCAATGGCACGATCCCGGGGAACCTGCCGGTCTGGCTCGAGCTGCAGAGAAGCGGCACGACCTACACCGGCTACTATTCCTACGACGGCCAGAACTGGCTCACGGTGGGCAGCGCCACGGTGCCCGGCCAGGCGGCTACGCAGGACGCCGGGATATTCATGACCTCACATGCCAGCGGCTCGCCCGGGCAAGTGGTGTTCAACGGCCTCAGCGCCGCTGACGGCGCCACGCCACCGCCGCTGGCGACGTCCTATGAGGCCGAGTCGTCAGCGAACACGATCGCGGGCGGCGCGTCGGCGGCGGCCTGCCCGACATGCTCGGGCGGCGCCAAAGCCGGTTTCGTCGGCGCAGGTGGCACGCTCACCTTCAACAACGTGAATGTCGCCGCCGCCGGCACCTATCAGGTGGCCATCGCCTACCTGGACGGATCGGCAACCGGCCGGCAGGCCACGATCAGCGTGAACGGCGCCGCGCCGCAGATGGTGTCGTTCACTCCGACCGAAAGCTTCAGCACCGTCGGCGTGATGACGGTGCCGCTGCAACTGGCGGCCGGAAACAATACGATCGAGTTCGCAAATCCGGCGGCCTTCGCCCCGGACTTCGACCGCATCATCGTCCCCGCGGCGGCCGGCTAGTCGGCCACGCGGCACTTGCTCCGCCGTCCGGCCACGCCTCCCCCCGCGCGGCCGGGCGGCGGTCTGTCCAGGTCCGGGGCAAGATCGCGTGGTGCCCTGCCCAGGTCCGGGGGCAAGATCGCGTGGTGCCCTGCCCAGGTCCGGGGGCAAGATCGCGTGGTGCCCTGCCCAGGTCCGGGGCAAGATCGCGCGGCGCCCTGCCCAGTCCAGGGGAACGACCGCGCGGCGCCCCGCCCAGGTCCGGGGAACGACCGCGCAGCGCCCTGCCCAGTCCAGGGGAACGACCGCGCGGCGCCCCGCCCAGGTCGGGGGCCTCATGCGGGCGTCGTGTTACAGGCGTCGCACGTGGCGGATACTCTCGCGGGTGTGCGCATGACGGTGCGCGGCACCCGGGGTCAGGAATGATCGACAGGCACCTGGAATGGGACGGCTGCTTCAACGTCCGGGACCTGGGCGGCCTCGCGACCGCGGACGGCCGACATATCCGGCGGGGCACGCTGGTGCGTTCGGACGGGCTCGATCGCCTCACCACGGCCGGCTGGGCTGCGGTACGTGGCCATGGCATCCGCACCATCGTGGACTTGCGCAATGAACAGGAGATCGGGCCCGATGCCGCGCCGCGCCCGGACGGACTCGTGACCGTGCGAGTGCCGATCGACGACTGCGCCGACACCGCGTTCTGGGAGTACTGCTGGGCCAACGAACTGGACGGCAGCCCCCTCTATTACGGGCCATTCCTGACCCAGAAACCGGCGCGGTGCGCAGCCGCTGTCGCTGCGGTGGCGCACGCCGGCCCGGGTGGCGTCCTGGTCCACTGCGTCGCCGGCCGGGACCGCACCGGCCTGGTCACCATGCTGCTGCTCGCGCTCGCGGGGGTGCGCGCCGAGGACATCGCCGATGACTACGAACTGAGCGCCGTGCGGCTGTCCGCGCTGTACGCCAATTTGGGCGTCGAGGACCAGGCCGTACGCGTCGAGCGGGCACTCGCCCGCAAGGGCACGACCGCGCGAGACGCGCTGTTGACGACACTGGCCGGGCTGGACGTTGCGGCATATCTGCGTTCGGCGGGTATGCGCGATGAGGACCTGGCATCCGTCCGAGCCCGGCTTCTCGAACCAGCCGACGGAGCCGCTGCCGGACGGCCGGTCCTGGACTGAGCGGCCGGACCTGGACTAAGCGGGACTGAGCGGCCGGTCCTGGCTCGACCGGGGCCTCGTCATGCCTTGGTCGCATACCTGGCCCTCAGCCCGGGTAGCTGGTGGGGTGGGTGGTGTAGCTGCGCCGGCCGGGGGTGGTCCAGGTCATGTCGCCGGGCCGGTCTTGCGTAAGTGCCCAGCCGGGGGCTTGTTTTGCCTGGTGGTGGGCGCGGCACAGGGGTGCGAGACCGCACTCGCAGGTCCGGCCGCCGAGGTGGTGCGGGATGGTGTGATCGAGGTCGCAGCGGGTGGCGGGCCGCCGGCAGCCCGGGAACACACAGGTCGCCTGGCGGATCCGGATGAGATGCTGCAGCAAGAGCGGCGGCCGGTAGGCGTGGGATTCCCGCTGGTGGGTGCAGGTCCCCGTCTCCAGGTCAATGATGGTCACCGTCGCGATCCACCCGACGTCATCGGACGGCCGGCGCCGGGGCCCTGCCCCGGGACCGGAACCGGCGCGGGGACCAGGACCTGGGCCGACGCGGCAAGCTGGCCCAGGACTGGACCCCGGTCCGGCCCGGGAACCTGGCCCGGGACCGGACCCCGGCCCGGCGCGGGTGCCTGGACCTGGCCCGGGACCGGGACCTGGCCCGGTGCGGGGATCAGGCTCGGGACCGGGCGCCCTGCGTGGCGGGGGACCGTGCTTTGCGCAGCCGTGGGCAACTGCCCGCCCGGCTGGGTCTGTGAAGGTGAGGCACCACTGGGTGGCGGGGTGGCCGGCGAGCAGGTCGGCGATGGTGCGGGAGTCGTCTGCGTCGACGGTCCCGAACCCGGGCACCTGGCCCGGTGATTGCGACCAGCCGAGCCAGGTGGCCAGTGGCACGGTGAGGTTCACGGTGCCGCACAGCACGGGCAGTCCCAGGCCAGGTGCGCCGGTGCCGGCAGTCCGGGTACCGGGGGTGGCGTGGTCAGGTGCGCCCGCGTCACGGGTTTCGGGCGCGCCCGCGCCAGCGGTGCCGGTGCCAGCGGTGCCGGTGCCAGCGGTGCCAGTGCCAACAGTGCCACTGCTCGCAGCGCCGGTGCCCGGCGCGCCGCTGCCCGTGGTGCCGGGGGCGCCGGTGTCCGGGGTGGCGGGGGTGCCGGTGTCCGGGGTGGCGGGGGTGAGGAGGGTTTCGGCGGGCTGGCCGGCGAGGAGGTGGAGGTAGGCGCGGGCCCGCAACTGGTCCATGGTGCCCTCAGCGCCGGCCTTTTTCATCGCCTGGGCCAGGGCGGTCAGGTGCTTGTCGGCGGCGAGGACGTCTGCGGGCGGCAGGTCGCGCCCGGCGAGGGTAGCGGTGCCCTGCGGCTGGCTGGAGGCCTCCACCCGGGCGTCTTTCAGCGCTTCTTCTTTACGGCGTTTCACCGCGGCGGGGTCCGCGGCGATCACCGCGCGGCGCACCGCGGGCCGCAGCTGCCCGGTGGTCTGCACCGCCGCCTTCTCGATGATCAACGCCTCGACCGCGGCGGCATGCTCATCATCCAGGCCAGACAGCTCATCCGCGATCACCGCCGCCCGCCGCTCATCGATCCGCCCGGCGGCCAGGGCGGCGCGGGTCAGCGGCAGCCGGTCCAGGTCCAGCGCCAGGGCCAGCACCCGGCTGGCACCGAACCGGGTCAGCGTCAGGGCGATCGCGATCTCATTCTCAGCGTGCTCGAACCCTCGCCAGTCCCCACTAGCCAGCGCCTCAGAACGGCGGCGGGCCGCCAGTCCGGACACAGCTGACAGTTCTAGCGCCGCTGCCCACGCACCGAGACGTTGCGCGGCCTGCAGTATCCCGGTCAGCTCGTCGTCATCGAGGCCGTCCAGGCCGTCCCGCCACACCCGATCCGCCAGGCCCGCGAGCACCGGCCCGGGAGACATGGCATCCGCCGCACCGCCATGCGCGAACCCCGCTCCTGCTGCCGTGGAGCCACCGGCGCTCGTGGTGCCAGGGGTGGCTCCACGGGTCGCGCCAGGGGTCGTGCGGTACTCGCCGGGAACCGGGCCAGGCAGGCCAGCCGGACACGGCTCCTCATCGCTAGGCCCGGTGTCGTCCAGGTATTCCAGGTACTCCAGCTCTTCCCAGGTGAGTGGCTCCTCCTCGGGGAACGCGGTCATCTCCTCGGCCAGGATCTGGTCCTGATCCTCCTCATGCACAACCGGGCGGGTGTCAGCATGGGGTGCGCCGCGCGGCGGGTCGGGGTGCTGGGAATCTGCTGACACCTGACACCTCCCGCCTAACCAGAGTGATATCTTCGTCTACAGTATCGCATAGCTGGGTGAAGAGCAATTATTTATAGAACATATTAGCGATAACTATCACCTAGTGAGCGGGTCTTGAGTTTATCGGTCACCTCGTGAGTCGTCTTGTGTCCCAAGTTCGTGCCCGGGCTATCGCCTGGGTGACGGTTGCGTTCTGCTGGAGGGATGGGAGATACCAGGCTGGAGCCGCTGGTGCTGT
>WNFF01000485.1_pt1 | contig 40062 bp, 44 predicted proteins | sample 5400441 | NCBI WGS metagenome assembly WNFF01 (sample SAMN13153345, study PRJNA577476) | soil metagenome | isolation source: 120 cm saprolite under Douglas fir tree site 2 hole 3 replicate 1 | place: USA:California | collected 2015-04-18
GGTCGCCTGCAAGACCATCGATCTCGAGGTCCCCGCCGAGGCCGAGATCGTGCTCGAGGGCCACGTCGATCCCGCCGAGCGCCGTGTCGAAGGGCCATTTGGTGACCACACGGGCTACTATTCACTGGCGCGTGACTATCCGGTCTTCCACCTTAAGGCCATCACGCGTCGCAAGCAGCCGATCTATCCGACGACCATCGTGGGACGGCCCCCGCAAGAGGACTACTGGCTCGGCAAGGCGACGGAGCGCATCTTCCTGCCCATCATCCGGCTGCTCCTGCCCGAGGTGGTGGACATGAACATGCCGGCCGAGGGCATCTTCCACAACCTGGTCATCGTGTCGATCAAGAAGCGCTATCCAGGCCAGGCGCGCAAGGTCATGCACGCGCTCTGGGGGCTCGGGCTCATGATGCTGGCCAAGAACATCGTCGTGGTCTCCGAGCACGTTGACGTCCACAACCTCTCGGAAGTGGTGTGGCGGGCCACGGGCAATATCGACCCGTCGCGCGACCTCCTCATCGTCGACGGGCCCGCGGACGACCTCGACCATGCCTCCGTCCGCCACCGCTTCGGCGGCAAGCTGGGTGTCGACGCCACCGAGAAGTCGGACATGGACGGCATCGGCCAGCCCTGGCCCGAGGAGATCGTGATGAGCGAGGAGATCCGCACGCTCGTCACGCGGCGATGGCAAGAGTACGGCCTGTAGTGCCCGGCACCGTCAGACACTTCCTCGACGCGATCAAGTTCGAGCACACCGTCTTCGCCCTGCCCTTCGCCTATGTCGCCATGGTGCTGGCGGCCGATGGCTGGCCGGGCTGGCGCGTGGCGATCTGGGTGACCCTGGCCATGGCGGGCGCCCGCACCCTCGCCATGAGCGTCAACCGCTTCGCCGACCGGCTGATCGACGCGGACAATCCTCGGACGGCGGGCAGACACTTGCCGCGGGGCCTTCTCAAGCCCTGGCACATGCTCGCCGCCGCCATTCTCTCCGCGGCGCTTCTCGCCCTCTCGGCCTGGAAGCTCAACCCCCTCTGCTTCAAGCTGGCGCCCTGGGCCGCCCTCTTTCTGATCGGCTACTCGTACACGAAGCGCTTCACCTGGGCGAGTCACTGGATCCTCGGCTTCACGGACGGCATCGCGGCGGCGGGCGGGTGGATCGCCGTGCGCGGAGCCTTCGATCCTCGGGCCTTCGTGCTGTGGTTCGCCTTGACGGTCTGGATCGCGGGCTTCGACCTCCTCTACGCCTGTCAGGACGTGGAGGTCGATCGGCGCGCGGGTCTCAAGTCTTTTCCCGCGCGATTCGGCATCGCGGCCGCCCTCCGCGCGGCCCAGGCCTGCCACGTGCTGACCGTCGCCGCATTTGCCGCCCTCGGCGTGATGACGGGGCTCGGCTGGATCTACTGGGTCGGCGTGGTCGTGGTGGCGGGGTTGCTCATCTATGAGCACTCGCTCGTGTCGCCCGACGACCTCTCGCGGCTCGATATCGCCTTCTTCAACGTCAACGGCTACATCGCCATCATTCTCTTCGCCGCGGTCGTGGGTGGGCGGCTCGCATGAGCACCGGACTCGGCGAAGGGCCGGGCAAGGCGCGCTTCGTGCGCGGCATGTTCACGCGTATCGCGGAGCGCTACGATCTCATGAACGGCCTCATGACTTTCGGCATGCACCATTCATGGCGCCGGGCGGCGGCGCGCGAGACCATCGCCTCCCCCGAGGGGCCGGGGCTCGATCTGGCCACGGGCACGGGCGACCTCGCCTTCGAGCTGTGCGAGATCCACCGGCACCGGCTCATCGTGGGCGCCGACTTCGCTCACGGCATGCTGCAGGTGGCGGAGGCGAAGGGTCGCGAGGTCGAGAGCGCGGGCCGCCTCTCCCTCCTCGAGGCCGATGCTCTCGAGCTGCCATTCGAATCGCGCACCTTCGCATTCGTCACCTCGGCCTTCCTGCTGCGCAACCTGGCCGACCTGAAGCAGGGGCTCGCGGAGATGCGGCGCGTGCTGCGGCCGGGCGGCCGCGTGGTGGCGCTCGAGATCACGCAGGCGGATCTTCCGGGCTGGGCGCCCCTCTTCCGCATGTACTTCCATCATGTCGTCCCGCGCGTCGGCGCCCTCGTGGGCGGCGATCGCGAGGCGTACACGTACCTGCCTCAGTCAGTGGAGCGCTTCCTCGGCCCCCCCGCCCTCGCCGCCCTGATGACGGACGTGGGCCTGCGCGCCGTCAAGTACCGTCGCCTCGGCTTCGGCACGGTGACCATTCACACCGGGGTCGCCTAAGCCCCCCCTCACCCTGCCCTCTCCCCCGATGGGGGAGAGGGATCAGACAAGAGACCTCTCCTAATTTGGGAGAGGGATTCCATAAGAGAAACCCTCTCCCCTCTGGGGAGAGGGCCGCAGTTCGAGCTGAAGGGCGAAGCCCTGAGGCGAGGGCTGAGTAGATCAGGGGAAAATGAAAGGCCCCGGCGGATGAACCCGGGGCCTTGAAGCATTCAGGTCGTGGCTAGAGCCGACTCACCACTCGGGGCTGGAGTACTCGTCGAAGACCCGGCGCACCACGCGGATCTCGCTGGCGTGGCCGTCCTTGTGCTCGAGGGTGACGATGTCGCCCGGATTGATGTCCGCCAGAGCGTGGGAGCGGCCCTCGTCGGTGACCACCTCGGCCTCGCCGCACGCGAAATCCGTGCACAGCTCGGCTTCGCTCCGGACTCGCAGGCGGCCCGCGGCTGCGTCCACCGCCACGACGCTATAGCGATTGTGCTTGAGCGAGTCGGTCAGGCTCATAGCCATGGGCACCCCCCTTTCGAGTCGGTATCATTAAATAGCACCCCGCTCCCGGGAGCCGCAAGACGTTTCTCATGCTAGGATTTCCAGAGACTTATGGACCTGACGACGAACTACGTCTTTGACGCGGCGCACAGGATCGCCGGGCACCCCGGTAAGTGCGCCTGGCTTCACGGCCATACGTACAACCTCGAGCTGACGGTCAGTGCCCCCAGCCTCAATCCGCTCGGGATGGTCATGGACTTCGACGATCTGCGCGATGTCGTGAAGAAGGCCGTGCTCGATCTGTGGGACCACGCGACTCTGCTGGCCGCCGACGATCCGCTAGGCCCTGCCATTCGCGCGGTCCAGCACCAGGCACCGGACCGGGTTGTGCTCCTCGAGGGCGGCCAGCCCACGGCCGAGGTGCTCACGCGCGAGGCCTGGACGCGACTCGAGCGACAGCTGCCCGCCGGCATCACGCTGGAGCGTGTCGCCATTCGCGAGACGCCCAGCTGCGGCAGCGCGATCTCGCGGCCGCTCACGTGAGCAGCCGGGCGCTGGCCGGGCGCGTCGCCGAGGTCTTCTACTCCATCCAGGGCGAGGGCGCGACGGCCGGGATGCCGGCGGTGTTCGTGCGCCTCCAGGGCTGCTCGGTCGGATGCGCCTGGTGCGACACCAAGTACTCGTGGGACCCCGAAGCCGGACGAACAGTCGATCTGGAGGCGCTCGTGGACGAGGCCGCGGCCTTCCCGTGCCGGCGCGCCGTGGTCACCGGAGGCGAGCCGCTGGAATCACCGCTCTTCGTGCCGCTGCTCCGCAGCCTCGGTGAGCGCGGTTTTGCCATCGAGGTCGAGACCTCCGGCATCCTGCCTCCGCCCCGCGTCGGCCGCGCCGTCCAGTGGAATGTCTCGATCAAGCTCGGCGGCTCCGGCGTCGCCGAATCCCGACGCATCCAGCCCGAGGCCATACGCGGCTTTCTCGCCCAGGACGCGTGGTGGAAGTTCGTGATCACGGACGACGCCGATGTAGCCGAGGTCTTGAAGCTGGCCGAGCGCTTCGCCCTGCCACGGGCGCGCATCCTGCTCCAGCCCGAGGCCGTGCGCCGCGAGGATCTCCTCGAGCGCTCCCCGTGGGTGGTCGAGGCGTGCAAGCGCCACGGCTTCGGCTTCTCCCCGCGTCTGCACGTGCTGCTCTGGGGCGCCAAGCGAGGCGTCTGATGGCGACCAGGGCCGTCGTCCTCCTTTCGGGTGGGCTCGACTCGGCGACCACGCTTGCCATCGCGCGCGCCGAGGGGTACGAATGCCACGCGCTCTCGTTCGACTATGGCCAGCGCCATGTGTGCGAGCTCGAGTCGGCGAAGAAGGTGGCGGCGGCGCTGGGCGCGGTCCAGCATCTGACGCTCCGTCTCGATCTCCGCGCCATCGGCGGCTCGGCCCTCACGGCGGATATCGAGGTGCCCAAGGGCCGGAGTGACGAGGCCATGAGCGCCGGCATTCCCGTGACCTATGTGCCGGCGCGGAACACGATCTTCCTCTCCCATGCCCTCGCCTGGGCGGAAGTCCTGGGCGCCGAGGATGTCTTCATCGGAGTAAATTTTCTCGACTACTCCGGCTATCCCGATTGCCGCCCGGAGTTCATCGAGGCGTTCGAGAAGCTGGCCAACCTCGCGACCCAGGCCGGCGTCGAGGGCAGGAGTCGCTTCCGCGTCCACACCCCGCTCATCGAGCTCAGCAAGGCCCAGATCGTCGCGCGGGCGTACGAGCTGAACGTCGACCTCTCGCTGACCTGGTCCTGCTACGCTCCGGAGCCCGATGGCCGCGCCTGCGGGCTCTGCGACTCCTGCCTGCTTCGCAAGAAGGGCTTTGCCGAGGCGCGCCTCGCCGATCCCGTTCCTTCCGCGAGGTGATGCCGCTCCCGTGAGCGACTGGCGCGCGGCGCTGGACGCCTTGCCGAGAGAGCGGACCTGGCTCCTCCCTGCGCTCCACGCGGTCCAGCACGATCTTCGATGGATTCCCTCCGATGCCCTCGCCGCTGTGGCCGCGCACCTTCGTGTGCCGGCGAGCGAAGTCTACGGCGTCGCCACGCACTATCCGGAGTTCAGGCTGAGCGAGCCGGGAAAGCGCGTCATACGTGTCTGCACGGGCGTGTCATGCCGGATCAGGGGCGGGCTTGAATGCCTCGCGGAGCTCGAGCGGCGACTGGGAGTGAGCGCACCGGCGACGAGCGCCGACGGCTCGGCAACCCTCGAGCCGTTCGACTGCGCGTTCAACTGCTCGATGGCCCCAGTCATCGAGGTTGACCACCACCCTCGCGGGCGCGTCGGTATCCGGGACCTGGAGTGGGCGCTGAACGCCTCCGCTCCTGAACTCAGCTTTCCCACGATCGATGGCCCGCAGACGGCGGACGGCTCATCGTATTTCGAGCTGGCCGGCCAGGCGCAGAGCCGCGCCCATCGCGGTCTGGCGTTCATCGTTGGCGTAGGGTCGTGCAGCCTCTCGGTGGGTGCGGGGGAGAGCCTGCACGCGTTGAAGTCCGAAGTGGATCGCCGGGGCCTGCGGGCGCCCGTCCTGCCGGCGGGATGCTCGGGGCTCTGCTGGGCGGCGCCCATGCTGACGGTCATCCATCCGGACGGGACCATGCAGCTCCTGCCCCACGCCACCGCCGACCGGATTCCCGCCCTCCTCGACGCCGCCCTCGCCAAGCGCGTCGAGCCGGATCCCGGCGTCACCGACTTCCTCCGTCGCCAGCGACGCGAGCTGACCTCGCGCTGCGGCGTCGTGAACCCGTATGACATCGCCGACGCGATACGGCGTGGCTCCTACGCCGCGCTGGCCGAGGCGCTCGCCGGACGGAGCCCCGAGCACATCACCGAGACCGTGAAGGCGGCGGGCCTCCGCGGTCGCGGCGGGGCCTATTTCGCGGCGGCGACCAAGTGGGAGGGGGCGCGCCGGGCGCCTGGCTCGCCAAAATACCTCATCGTCAACGCCGAAGAGGGAGAGCCCGGCATCTTCAAGGACCGCCACCTCATGGAGGGCGATCCTCACCGGCTCCTCGAAGGGGCGCTTCTCGCCGCCTACGCCTCGGGAGCGAGCCGGATCATTCTCTATATCCATGGTGAAGCCCACCTCTCCGCAGAGCGCATGAAGGACGCCGTCGAGTCTGCGCGGGCCTGGGGGTTCGTCGGCGAGCGCGTCCTCGGAAGCGACTTCTCGGTCGAGGTGGAGATACGGCGCGGGGCCGGCGGCTTCGTCCTGGGCGAAGAGACAGCGCTCATGGAGTCGCTCGAGGGCCGCCGCGCCATGCCTCGGCCCAAGCCGCCCTTTCCCACCGAGGCGGGCCTCTTCGGCAAGCCCACCGTCATCAACAACGTGGAGACGCTCTTTGCCGTGCCCCTCATCGCGGCCCGCGGCGAGAAGTGGTGGGCCGGCCTCGGGCGAGGCCATGGCACCAAGTGCTTCGGCCTCTCCGGTCACGTCGCACGACCGGGCGTGGTCGAGGTCGAGATGGGCAGCACGCTCCGCGATCTCGTGGAGCGTCTCGGCGGCGGCGTCCCCGGCGGACCCGCCCTCCGGGGTGTGGTGGTGGGCGGTCCCTCGGGCACCATCGTGCCGCCGCGCGATCTCGACGAGCCGCTTCTGCCCGGCGGGCGAGTCAATCCGGGCACGGGAGGGTTGGTCGCGCTCGACGACACCGTCTCGATCCGCGACGTGATTCGCACCCTGCTCGACTTCAACACGCGCGAATCCTGCGGCAAGTGCACCCCCTGCCGCGAGGGGACGGCCCGCCTTCGCGACATGCTGGACCGGCCGGGCGCGCTCGATCACGCCGCCATCGCCGAGCTTTCGGAGGTCGTGCGCGTGGCCTCCCTGTGCGGCCTCGGTCAGGCCGCTCCCCTGTCGATCCTCTCCGCGCTCCGCGACTATCCCGACGACCTCGCCTAGCTGTCTCTCAGAAGCCGGCAGGCGGCTCAAAAAGGTCCAGATGCGAGGCGGCGCCGGAAGGCCACAGGTGAGGCGTACTCCCTGTACGTTGAACCTGCGGCCGAGGGCGCCAACGAAGCAGATGGGCCTTTTTCAGCCGCCTGCGAGCGGGCGAGGCGCCAGGCCCGTGTAGTCGGCGCGGGGTCGGATGAGCCGGTTGTCCGCGTACTGCTCGAGCGCATGCGCGCACCAGCCCGCCACCCGTCCCACCGCGAAGATGGACGTGCAGAGATCGGGCGGGATGCCGAGGGCGTCGTACACGACGGCCGAGAAGAAGTCCACGTTGACGGGCAGCGCGGTCCGCGCCCGCATGGCGTCGTAGAGACGCTCGGCGACCTCGAAGAGGCGCTCTCGCCCCGTCGCCTCCGCCATGCTCTTGGCCATCCCCCGCAGGACACGGGCCCGAGCGTCGTCCACCTTGTACACGCGGTGGCCGAAGCCGGGCATGCGCGCCTTGGGATTGGCCCGCTCGTGCTTGGACAGTCCGGACCGAGCGCCCAGGCGACTCTCGACGAAGGCTTCCGCCCGGGCCGGGTCCTCGATCTCGAGCAGCATGGACAGGACGTCCTCGTTGGCCCCGCCGTGGCGAGGCCCCTTCAGGGTGGCGATGGCCGAGACGATCGCGGCGTGGAGATCGGCCAAGGTTGCCACGGCGACGCGAGCGGCGAAGGTGGAGGCGTTGAACTCGTGGTCAGCGTGGAGCGTCAGGACGACGTCGAGGACTCGCGCGAGCTCGGGCGACGGCTCCCGCCCTTCCAGCAGGTAGTAGAAGTAGGCCGCGTGCGAGCCCCCTCGGCGGGAAGGCACGGGCTCACGCTTCGTCCGGATGCGCTGCCAGGCCGCCACGGTTTCCGGTATCAGCACCATCAGGCGCCGCGCCTTCCGGAGGTTGGCGTCGGGCTCGCTCGAGCCGACGTCGGGATCGCGCGCGGCGGCCAGGGAAACGGCCGTGCGGAGGGCATCGAGCGGGTGGCACGTGGGGGGCAGCGATCGAAGGAGTGCGACGATGTCAGGGCCGAGCCCGCGAGCCTGCTCCAGCCCGGCCGCAAATTCCGTCTGCTGCGAGGCGGTGGGCAGCTCGCCAAACCAGAGAAGATGCGTGACATCGTCGAAGCTGGCCCCGGCGGCGAGATCCCCGATCTCGTAGCCGCGATAGTAGAGCCGGCCCGCTTCCCCGTCCACGCGGCATATGGCCGAGCGCGCGGCGATCACATCCTCGAGTCCCGCCTTCCAGGTCGCGTCCATGTCCGTCCTCCTTGCTCCCTTGTGGTCGAGAGACCCTATAGTTGCCTGGCCTGCATTATACTTGATTTATATTGATTCAACCGGACAATACTAGATGGGGACGGTTCGAGCCTGCTACGATGGCGGGGCCATGGTCGACCTGGACGGCGAGCAGTACCTGACGGGCGAAGAGGCGGCGGCCCTGCTGGGGATCAAGCGCGAGACTCTCTACGCCTATGTCAGCCGCGGGTACCTCAAGAGCTATCGCCAGGGCATCAAGCGCCAGCGGCTTTACCGGCGGGCCGAAGTCGAGGACCTCCTCCGGCTGTCCGCGTCCTCCGGGGAGCGTGCCGAGCGAGCCTCCGTCGGCGTATCGCCGGACGACATTCCCCTCGCGGAGTCCTGGATCAGGGACTGACGCGGCCTCGCCCGGCGCGCGCGGTATGATAGTGCGCACTCGGGATTGATGGGATCCCCATGAGCCTCCGCCTCACTATCGACGGCACGCCGATCGAAGTTCCCACGGGCGCCACGGTGCTGGACGCCGTGAATCGCCTGGGACTCGCTTTGCCCCAGCTCTGCAAGGATCCGGATCGGCCGCCCCTGGGCGCCTGCCGCACCTGCCTCGTTCACGTCGAAGGCCAGCGTGGCCTGCCCGCCGCCTGCCATCTGCCCGCGCGCGACGGGATGATCGTGGACACCCAGCACCCCGAGGCCGTCAGGACGCGGCGGGCCGTGCTCGATCTGACCTGGTCCATGCTGACACCGAGCCGAGAGCGGGACGGCTTCGGCCAGCTCGGCGAGGCCGCCTCACGTCACGCGCTCGCCCGGCCGAGCGCGGCTGCGCGACATCAGTTTGCGGTGGACGACTCCAAGAGCTTCTTCGTGCTGGATCGCGAGGCCTGCATCCTCTGCGGCCGCTGCACCACCGCCTGTGCCGAGGTTCAGCACATCGGCGCCATCTCGCTCGTGGGTCGCGGACACGACGCGCGAGTGGGCGTGGCGGCGGACGGCCTCATGTCATCCTCCATCTGCACGTCGTGCGGCCAGTGCGTGGCGACCTGCCCCACCGGAGCGCTCCGCCCCAAGGAAATCCCCGCGCCCATCACGCGCGAGATCGAGACCACGTGCCCCTATTGCGGCGTCGGGTGCGGGATTCGGCTCAGGGTACGGGAGGACGGCCGGCTGGCCGTGATGGCCGACGACGTGCCCGAGAATCACTCGAGCCTCGGCACGCTGTGCGTGAAGGGCCGCTTCGGCACGGGCTTCGTCCACTCGCGCGACCGCATCACCGTGCCCATGGTCAAGCGTGACGGCGCGTGGCGCGAGGTCAGCTGGGACGAGGCCCTCGAGGCCGCCGCCGATGGCCTGGCCCGCAATCACGGGCGCTTCGGGGCCTTCGCCTCGGCCAAGGCCACCAACGAGGACGGCTACATCATCCAGAAGCTCGCGCGAGTGATGATGGGCACCAACAACGTCGACCACTGCACGCGGCTCTGCCACTCCCCTTCCGTCGAGGCCATGCTGACCTCCATGGGCTCCGGGGCCACGTCCAACTCCTATCAGGACTACGAGGAGGCGGGCTGTCTCATGGTGGTGGGCGCCGACGCCTCGGCCAACCACCCCGTCATCGCCATCCGGCTCCGCAAGGCCGTCAGCCGGGGCGCGCGGCTCATCGTGATCAATCCCAAGCGGATCGAGCTGTGCGACCAGGCCGACCTCTGGCTCCAGGAGCGCCCTGGCACGGACGTGGCCCTCTTCAACGCCATGGCCAAGCTCATCCTCGACGAGGAGCTGGCCCGGCTCGACTTCATCCGCTCGCGCACCGAAGGGTTCGAGGCCTGGGCCGCCTCCCTCGCCCCCTACACGCTCGAGCACGCGGAGGAGATCACCGGCGTGCCGCGCGAGGATATCGCGCGGGCGGCGCGCTGGTATGCGCGGCCGGCCTTCTCGGGCTCGTGCTTGATCTGGGGCATGGGCATCACCCAGCACACGAACGGGACAGCCAATGCGCACGCGCTGCTCAATCTCGCGCTGGCCGCCGGCCAGATGGGCTTCGCGGGCTCCGGCATCTCGCCGCTGCGCGGCCAGAACAATGTCCAGGGCTGCGGCGACGCGGGCGCCGTCCCCACCAATCTGCCGGGCTATGCCGACTACTCGCCGGCGAGCCTCTCGCGCTTCGAGCGCGTGTGGGGCGTCCGGCCGCCGGGCAAGACCGGGCTCGTCGTCACCGAGATGACCGAGGGCTGCCTCGACGGCACCATCCGCGCCATGTACGTGGTGGGCGAGAACCCCATGCTGGCCGAGCCCGATCTCCACCATACCGACAAGGCCCTGCGCCAGCTCGACTGCCTGGTGGTCCAGGATCTGTTCATGCACGAGACGGCCGAGCTCGCCCATGTCTTTCTGCCCGCCGCGGCCTTCGCCGAGAAGGACGGCACCTTCACCAATTCCGAGCGACGGGTGCAGCGGGTGCGCAAGGCCATCGACGCGCCAGGGCAGGCACGACCTGACTGGTGGATCAGCTGCGAGCTTGCCAAGCGGGTGGCGAGAAGGCTTGGCGTCCCTGTCATGGGCTTCGACTTCGCCCATCCCTCGGAGATCTTCGACGAGATGGCGCGGCTCTGGCCGGCCATCGCCGGCCTCAGCTATCCCCGGCTCGAGTCAGGGGGGATCCAGTGGCCCTGCCCTACTCCGGATCATCTCGGGACACGCTTTCTCTACGCGGAGGATTTCCCGACCGGTCGCGCCCGGTTCGTCCCGGTGAGCCAGGGGGCGACGGCGGCCGAGCTCCCCGATCCAGAGTTCCCGTTCGTGCTGAACACGGGCCGGCTCCTCTATCACTGGCACGGCGGCACGCTGACGCGGCGGGTGCAGGGGCTCCTCGAGCTGGCGCCGCGCCTGGAGATCGCGATCAATCCGGCGGACGCCCGCCGGATGGGCATGGGCGAAGGCGGGGCGCTCCGTGTGGTCTCCCGTCGTGGCGAGCTCCAGGGCTTCGCGCATGTCACGGAGGCGGTGCGGCCCGGCGCCATCTTCGTCCCCTTCGTCAAGCTGTCCGACTCCGCCGCGAACTTCCTGACCAATTCCGCTCACGACCCCTCGTCGAAGATCCCCGAATACAAGGTCTGCGCCGTGCGCCTCGAAAAGGTCTAGCCCGCCGAGCTCCCGCGCCGCGACCCCCTCCGAGCTACTTAGTCGGGCAGCCCCCGCAGGAAGTCGTCGAGGAGACGGGTGAAGGCCTCGGGGGCGTCGAGCACCAGGTGATGATAGGCGCCGGGGATGGTCACGAGCTTGGCGTTCCGAATGGTCGTGACCATCCGGTCGGCCATCTCGGCGGGCATGATGGGCGAGAGCCCACCGCGCACGAGCAGGGTGGGCGCCTGGATTCTGGGCAGTAGGGCCCAGCCATCCACGGGACGCCTCGCGCCATTGGCGTTGGGATCGAAGCGGTAGAGGAATCGCCCATCGCGCTCGGCGATGCCCTGGCGGCCCAGATGCGCCAGGAGCTCGGGCGCGGCGGTTGTCTCGGCGGGGAGGAGCCGGAAGCTCGCGAGGGCCGCGGCCAGCGTCTCGTGCCTGCGCGGGCCGCGATGTCCTCGCCGGTGCATGGCCTCGAGGCGCTCCGCGGGCAGCGAGGGCCGACTGTCCACCACGCATAGCCCCCGCACGCGCTCCGGGTACCAGGCGGAGAAGCCCATGGCGTTGTGGCCGCCCATGGAGTGGCCGACCACGACCATGCGACCCCACCCCATGGCATCCATGACTCCCCGCAGGTCGGAGGCGAACTGTTCGGTCCCGTACTTGCCGTCGGGAGCCCAGCCACTCTCCCCATGTCCCCGCTGGTCGAGGGAGATGACGTGAAACCTGTCAACGAAGGCCGGGACGACTGCGTCAAACCAGTGAGCGTGGGCGGAGCCGCCGTGGAGGAAGCAGAGGGCGGGGCGACCAGGCTGGCCCCACTCCAGAGCGTGAAGGGAGATGCCGTTAACCATGAATGAGCGCTGCACCGCCGCGTCACAGATGTAACCAGGTCGAGAGGTCATGGCGGGCATTGTAGCGCGGCATACAGAAAAAGCTTTGAGCTGATCGCCTTCGCCCCTTAGATTCGGAGATAGGAAATGGATCTCACTCCGGTGCCCCTCGAGCGCAGACGGCGTCCCCTCCTGTACGGAGCGCTCGTGACGGGAACACTCGCCGTGGTCGCCGCCGCGGGCTGGGTCGTTCTCTCCCCCTCCCCGCCCCTCCGTCGCCAGGTCGCCGCCGGGACCACCCAACCCACGGAGTCGATGCCGCGGCCCGCGTCTGACGCGCCGGTGCAGCCCGCGAAGCTCAACCCCCCGCCGGCCCCCGAATCCCCCGCGCGCCGAGTGCAAGGTCGGGTGCGCGACGGGGAAACGGGCATTCCGCTTCGTGGCGTCTCCGTCTGGGCGGCCGGCACCGAGACTCTCACCGACGAGGAAGGGCGCTTCACGACCGAGCCAATCAAGCCGGGCTCCGCCGTGATCATCAAGACACCGGGCTACGCGGCCCGCCGGCTTCCGGCGGGCGAGGGAGAAATGACTGTCACCCTCGCTCCCAAGGTTGTCCGCGCCGCCTATCTCACCTACTACGGGATCGGGGACAAGAGCATTCGCGAGCGGGTCCTCGAGCTGGTGGCACGCACGGAGCTCAACGCCGTCGTCATCGACGTCAAGGGCGATCGGGGCCTCATCCCGTATCGCACCGAGGTGCCCCTGGCCCTGGAGGCGGGGGCGCAGGGGCCCGTCATCATCAAGGACTTCGACGGCATGATCGCGGGCTTCAAGTCGCGCGGCATCTACACCATCGCCCGGATCGTCACCTTCAAGGACAACATCCTCGCCCAGCACCGTCCCGACCTGGCCATCATCGACACGCGGACGGGCAAGCCCTGGATCGACAACGAGAAGCTCGCCTGGGTGGATCCCTTCCGCGAAGAGGTGTGGGACTACGCCATCGCCGTGGCCAAGGAAGCGGCCGCCAAGGGCTTCGACGAGGTGCAGTTCGACTACGTCCGCTTCCCCACCGATGGCAAGCTCTCGGCGGCCAAGTACTCGCAAGCGAACAATTCGCAGACGCGGCTGCCTGCCATCGCGGCCTTCCTCGCCCGGGCCCGTCGCGAGCTCGCCCCCCTGGGCGTCTTCGTCGCCGCCGACGTCTTCGGCTATACCGCTTTCAACGAGAACGACACTGATATCGGCCAGCGCGTCGAGGAGCTGGCCGCGCATCTCGACTATATCTGCCCCATGGTCTATCCCTCGGGCTACCATCGCGGTATCCCGGGTGTGCGCAACCCGGTCGCCCAGCCGTACGAGATCGTCAAGGAGAGCGTGCGGCTGACGCGCAAGCGCGCCGCGCCCGCGCCGACCGTGGTGCGGCCGTGGCTGCAGGACTTCAAGGACTACGCCTTCGACAAGCGCATCTTCGGCGTCGCCGAGATCAAGGCCCAGCTCCGCGGGGCCAAGGACGGCGGGGCCGTCGGCTACATGCTCTGGAACCCGAAAAACGACTACACGGGCTCAGCCCTGCCGCCCAAGGCGACGTCCACCGCGAGGGCTACACCCAGCCCGTGACCCGCTCTCTCCGCGCCTGCCTGCTCGCCTGTGCCCTCGCCTGGCCGGCCGCCGTCGCGGCCGGAGAGCTCCCGCCGAATGAGCTCGGGCGCGTGATGATCCTCGAGTACCACAAGATCGACCAGCCCGAGGAGCGCTGGACCCGCACGCCGGACAATTTCCGTCGCGACCTCGAGCGTCTCTGGGAGCGGGGTTACCGGCTGGTGGCGCTGAACGCCTTCCTCGATCGCAAGGTCGCGATCCCCCGAGGCACGACGCCCGTCATCCTCACCTTCGATGATTCCTCTCCGGGACAGTTCAAGCTGATCGAGAAGAACGGAGAGTGGATCGTGGATCCGGATTGCGCGGTGGGGATCCTCGAGGCCTTCGAGCGACGGCACCCGGAGTTCGGCCACGCGGCAACCTTCTTCGTGCTCCCAGGCGCCGATCCGCCCAACCGTCTCTTCAACCAGAAGGAGCTGGCCACGCGCAAGCTCCAGTACCTGGCCAGCCGAGGCTACGAGATCGGCAATCACACGCTCTGGCACGCGAATCTCGCCAAGTATCCCGAGCGCGTGGTGCGTCAGCAGATCGCCACGGCCCAGGAGTGGATCCAGCGGCACGTCCCCTCCTATCGCATCCGGACGCTCGCCTTGCCCATGGGCTCCTACCCGTCGAACATTCGCTGGACGATCGAGGGGGCGGAAGGGCAGAACAGCTACCGCCACGATGCCATCCTCATGGTGGCGGGGGGCGCAGCGTCGTCGCCCTTCGCGCGGACCTTCGATCCCTATCACCTGCCACGCATCCAGGCCGTGGAGAGCGAGCTGGCACGCTGGCTCTCCTACTTCGATCGGAATCCTCAGGAGCGCTATGTGAGCGACGGCAACCCGGAGCTCATCACCGTTCCCAAGGGCAGTGGGGACAAAGTGAGGCGATCAGATGCCGTCAAGGTCGCGGAGCGTCCCTAGTCGCCAAAGGGGGAACTACTTGTAGATGAGATATGACGCGCGCCGCTGGAGAAAGCTGGCTCGGTCCGCTTCCGCCCACTTCTGCAAGCGCGTCAGGGAATCTCCCCGCAGGAAGCTCCACATGGTCGAGCGGTTCACGAGAAGGTTCTGGATGGCCGCCGGCCGGAACTGAGCCGGATAGCGATCGAGGAGCATCCGCCCCAGGGTCAGGCCCACTGAGACGGGCCGGATGGCCTCGCGGTCGGTCACGACGAGCCGCACCCCGCCCACCATCTGCCCGGCATAGACACTCGCGGTTGGCTGGAAATTCACGGGCTGGAAGAGCACGCCCGCCAGCCCGAGCGAGTTGAGCGCGTCCGCGAGGCCGGCCGGATTGGTGATCCAGGGCGCTCCCACGACCTCGAAGGGCGTGTCGGTGCCCCGCCCCACCGAAAGATTCGTCGCCTCGAGCAGCCCCACGCCCGAGTAGAGGAGCGCCTCGAGCGGAGAGCGGATGTTGGGCGAGGGGTTGACCCACGGCAGCCCCGTCTGGTCGAACCACATGGAGCGCTCCCAGCCATCCATCTCCACCACCGAGAGCTTGACGGGGATCTTGCGCTCCGCGACCACCATCCTCGCGAACTCACCCATGGTCATCCCCGTGCGCACGGGGATGGTGTGGGGCGCCGTGAACGAGCGCAGGTCGGGGTCCATCACCGGACCTTCCACGATCCGCCCCGTCAAGGGATTGGGCCGATCGAGCACCATGACCTCGACGCCTCTGCGCGCCGCTTCCTCCATGATGTAGACCAGCGTCGTCAGATACGTGTAGAAGCGCACGCCCACGTCCTGGATGTCGAAGACGATGACGTCGAGATCCCTGAGCATGGCCGGCGTGGGACGGCGGTCACTGCCGTAGAGGCTCCACACCGTCAGCCCCGTGGTCCCGTGCACGCTGTTGGGCACCGTGGCATCCAGCGTGCCGTCGAGGCCGTGCTCGGGGGAAAAGAGCGCGCGCAGCTTGAAGACACCGGCGGCCGCCATCAAGTCGACGCCGCGCCGCCCCTGGGCATCCACGCCGGTCTGGTTGGTGGCGAGCCCCACGGACCTGCCGGCCAGCGGCGCCCAGCCCGCGGCCGCGAGCCGATCGAGTCCGGTGCGCGTGCGTCCGCTCGGGGCCTCTCCCGTGGCCGCCTGGCCGAGCACCGGCGCGTCCACGGCCGTGGTCACGGGCTCCCCGTCCGGCACGAAGAGCTTGGCACCCACGACCGCGTGGACGCGGCGGCGGAGCTCGATGGCCGAGCCCTTGCCGATGGGATGCACGCGGTTCGAGAGGATGATCACGTAGGTCTTGCTCGGGGGATCCATCCAGATGGAGGTGCCCGTAAATCCGGTATGGCCGACGGAGCCCGTTGGAAAGAACGAACCCAGGGGCCGCGAGAAGCCCGAGGCCATGTCCCAGCCGAGGGCACGGGTGGCCTCACCCGCGGCAGTGGGCGCGAACATGGCCTGGACGGAGGTCGCGGAGAGCACGTGTCGCCCGGCGAGGGTGCCGCCGTTGAGGAGCATGCGGCAGAAGCGGCCGAGGTCGTCCACCGTCGAGAAGGCGCCCGCGTGCCCAGCCACCCCCTTGAGCAGGCGGGCGTTCGGATCATGGACGACGCCGCGGAGCATGGTGCCGTTGACCTGCTCGGTGGGCGCGATGCGCGCGCGCCAAGCCGCGGGCGGGTCGAAGGTGGTATCGCGCATGCTGAGCGGCTGGAAGATGCGCTCGCGCGCGAAGCGGTCGAGCGGCTTGCCGCTGACCCGGCGTACGAGCTCGCCCAGCACGATGAAGCCGGTGTCGCTGTAGCGGAACGGCGCGGTGGGCGACGGCTCCCACGCCGTGGCGGCCAGGGCGGCCATCGCCTCAGGAAAACCCTTGGCGACGACGTCGCCCGGCGGCACGTCGGCGAATCCCGCAGTGTGCGTGAGGACACGACGCACGGTGAGCCAGGCATATCGGGGGGCCTTGAACTCCTTGAGGTAGCGCCCGAGGGGAGCATCGAGATCGATCTTGCCCGCGTCCACGAGCGCCATCACGGCGGGCGCCGTCACCACGGGCTTGGTCAGGGATGCGATATCGAAGATGGTGTCGGGCGTCATGGGCTCCACCGCGGGCACGAGGGCACGCGAGCCGATGGCCTTGCGATAGAGCACGCGATCACCCTGCCCGACGAGGACAACGGCGCCTGGAGCATCCCCCGCGGCAACGGTGTCGCGTATCGCCCGATCGAGATCGGACCAGTCGAGGCTCTGGGAGGAGGCCAGGCCCGGCCAGAGGAGCACGACGAGCAGAATCACGGCGGCGCGTCGCCCCATGGACACCATGATAGCGGCCCCGGCGCGTCGCCCGAGGAGAAAATCGGACGGGCGCGTGCTACGATTCGTCCCTGATGCAACGCATTTTCGTCACCGGCGCGACGGGCTTCGTGGGCCACGCAGTGGTGCGCGCGCTCCTGCAGCACGGCTTCCTCGTCCGCTGTCTCGTCCGCCGGGGCTCCGAGGCGGAGCTGCGTGGATTCGAATCGATCGACCGGGTACCCGGCGACGTCCTCAAGCCCGAGGGACTCGCCGAGGCCGTCGAAGGATGCGCGGCCGTCATCCATCTCGTCGGCATCATCCGCGAGCACAGGACACGCGGCATCACCTTCGAGCGCCTCCATACCCTGGCCACCGCCAACATGCTGGGGGTGGCTCACGAAGCGGGCGTCAAGCGCTACGTGCACATGAGCGCGCTCGGCACTCGGGCGGACGCGCGCGCGCGGTACCACCGCACCAAGTGGGAAGCGGAGGAGGTCGTGCGCGCGAGCGCGCTCGAGTGGACCATCTTCCGTCCCTCGCTCATCTACGGCGCGGGCGATGAGCTCGTCTCGATGCTTTCCCGCCTCGTGCGGCGAGCCCCCGTGGTGCCCGTCCTGGGCAGCGGCGAGACGCGATTGCAGCCGGTCGCCGTCGAGCACGTCGCCGAGGGGTTTGTCCGCGCCCTCCGGACTCCCGTGGCGGTGGGCCAAACCTACGAGGTCGCCGGGCCCGCAGCCTATCGCTTCGTCGAGCTGCTCGACCTCATCGGCGCCGCCATCGGTCGGCCGCGGGTGCGCAAGGTCCATGTCCCTCTGGGCCTCGTGGGCGCGGCCACGCGTGCCCTCGGCTGGCTCCCGTTCTTTCCCGTCACGACGGATCAGCTCATCATGCTCGGCGAGGACAACATCACCGATCCCATGCGCTTCTACACCGACTTTGGCATCGCCCCCGAGTCGCTCGCGGCCGGGCTCAAGCGCATGTTTCCATCGCAGTGAATGGATAACCCCTTTCACACCAAGGGTCTTCGCCACGGGGCGAACGATCCCCGCGGCCTCCTCGAGCGCATCGAGGCGCAGCTTGCGGAGCGAATCGAGGAAGCAGTCGAGATGGCGGCGCTGGAACTGCTGGTCGAGCTCCGCAAGCGGCACCAGCGCGCGGCCCCCGCGAGCGATAGCCAGGCCGATCGCGCGGAATTCCAGCTTCTGAGCGCGGACTTGCTGGGATATCTGCGCGAGGCGTTCACCGCGGAGATGCCCGCCGAGGGCCGCGCGGCCTTGGCGCGGGCCGAGGCTGGAGGAAGCGGCGAGCGGGACCGGGCGCTGCGCGGTCAGGTCTTTCTTGCGAAGCAGCTGCCCGACTACTGGCAGCGATTCGAGGGGCATCGCGCGGCCCACGCCACCGCGCGGCTCTCGGCGCCGCCACCCCCGGCGGGGCTGCTCAAGCGGCTCTTCGGAAGCTAGGCGGCGCGGAGACTCCCTGACGGCGTTTCGTCAAGCTCGAGCTGCGCGAGGGCCCAGAGGTCTTCGCAGGCACCGAGGGCGCCCTGCCACTCTTCGTATTGCGCGAGCAACGCCTGGCGAGCTGCCGTCAGCCTCGCTTCGGCCGCGTCCAATCGCTCACGTACCTCCGGCAGGTGGCGCGCAGAGGCCGTGCCCACGCCTCTCTTGGTCGAGGCACCGAGCCTGTCGAGCAGCCGATTCATCTCATCGCGGAGCAACCGGTCTAGCGGATTCATGTGTGTCGTCCCCCTTCCCCTTCCATCGTAAGGCGGACTCCTATACTAAACATCTGAGGAGTGGTATGTCAAGCCATCGCCCTGCCGAATGTTCAGACCGGCAACACAGGCCAGTCTCAAGAGCCTCTTGACAGATAGAACACCTGTTGTAGTATGCAACATATGTTTCAACCCTGGCTCCTCCTCCTCCTCAGCCTCCCGCCGAAGCCGTCGAGCCTCCGCGTGCGGACCTGGCGCAAGCTTCGCGCGCTCGGCGCCGTCGCCCTCAAGAGCGGCGCCTATCTCCTTCCGTTCTCACCGGATCGCTACGAGCAGTTTCAATGGCTCGCCCAGGAAGTCCAGAAGGACCGGGGCGAGGCGACTCTGCTCAAGGTGGATCGGGTGGAGAACATGAAGCCGGCCGACGTGGTCCGCCTCTTCCAGGAAGCGAGGAACGCCGACTACGCCGCCCTCACCGACCGCTACCGCAAGCTCGGCGCGGCCAAGCGGCCACGCGCGGCCGGGGAGCTGGCGCGCCTGGCCCGCGAGATGGACAGGCTGGGCGAGATCGACTTCTTCGATGCCTCGGGCCGTCAGCAAACCGTCCGCGCTCGCGAGCAGGCGGAGCGCCGCGTGGCCGGCCCCACGAAGCCCGGCGCCCGCCCCGCCGGACGCCTCGACCTCGAGGCGCTGAAGAATCGCCGGTGGGCCACGCGGCCGCGCCCGCACGTGGATCGGATCGCCTCGGCCTGGCTGATCAAGCGCTTTCTCGATCCCGGGGCGGAATTCGTCTTCACCGCGCCCGACGAGCTGCCGGACGATGGCATCCCCTACGACATGGCCGGCGTGGAGCTCGGCCATCACGGGGATCACTGCACCTTCGAGACCCTTCTGCACCGCTCGGGAATGCGGGACCGTCGCCTCTTCGCCATCGCGGAGATCGTTCACGAGGCCGATCTCCGCGACGGCAAGTTCCAGCGCGACGAAGCGCGCGGCCTCGACCTCGTGCTGCGCGGCCTTCTCGCCGCCGTCAAGGACGATCACGAGGCGCTGGCCCAGGGCCTGATCCTGTTCGATGGTCTCTACGCCACGATTGGAGAGCGCCGATGAGGGAGACGCGGACCACCTGGAGTCTCTTGCGCTACTTCCTCTATCTGAGCAGTCTCGCGGTGTTCTGGCTGGGCGGCACGCCATGAGATCGCTCTTGATGACCGGCTTCCTGCTCGTCGCGGTGGGAATCGTCGCCGCTCAGCCTCCCGGCCGCTGGCTCCTCGGAGCGACGGGGCGCGGCACCGCTCGCTGGACGGAGGATGGCGCGGGTCTGACGTATCGAGGCGGGGCGGCCTTTGGCTGGGCCGTGCTGCCCGAGTCCTCCCTGCGTGACGGCTTCGTGCAGGTGCGCTTCAAGCCGATCGCCGGTCGAGAGGATCAGGCGGGCGGCGTGGTGTGGCGGTGGCGCGACGCCGACAACTACTATGTCGCCCGCGCCAATGCCCTCGAAGACAACGTGGTCGCCTACAAGGTCGTGGCCGGGCGCCGCACCGCCCTCGCCCCCGTGGGAACGCCCGCCGGCACCTACGGCGTCAAGGCCAAGGTGGCGAGCGGCGCCTGGCACACGCTGCGCGTCGACTTCTCCGGCTCCGAGTTCACGGTGGTCTTCGATGGACAGCGGCTCTTCTCCGTGCGAGACGACACCTTTGCGGAGGCGGGCAAGGTCGGCATCTGGTCCAAGGCCGACAGCGTGACGGAATTCGAGCGCCCTCAACATGGAGACAAATCATGACCGATCATTCCCGCATCCTGTTCGTCTGTCTTCACGGCGCGGCCAAGAGCGTGCTCGCCGCCGCCGACTGCGAACGGCTGGCCGCCGCGCGCGGGCTCCGCGTCACGGCCGACTTCGCGGGCACGGAGCCCGATGCCGACATCGCCCCCAAGGTCGCCGCCGCCCTTCGCGCCGACGGCGTGGACCTCGGCGGGAAAAAGCCCCGCCTCGTGACGCGCGAGGACGTGGCCCGCGCGGACCGCATCGTGGCCTTTGGCTGCGATCTCGGCGTCCCCGTCCCCGCCGGTGTCAAGATCGACCAGTGGGCGGATGTGCCCGCGGTGAGCGACGGCCTGCCCGCGGCCCGGGCCGCGATCCATACGCGTCTCGAGGCGCTGCTCGAGGAGTTGAAGAGACCATGAAGTGGGTGACCCGGGCCAAGGCCCGCGTGGACCGCATCGCCTGTCCCTCGCTCATCGCGCGCTTCATCGGGGGCCGGCTCGCGCGTGGGGCATAACGCGCGGCTCGTCTTCGTCGCCAAGTCCGCCCGGACCTTCTGCTACGGCGCCCTGGGCGTCCTGCTGCCCGTCTACCTGACCGAGCTGGGCTTCGACGCCCGGCAGCTCGGCGTGGCGGTCACCCTCACGCTGCTCGCCAGCACCGCCATGACCTTCATGGTCCGGTGGCCGGCCGAGCGCTGGGGACCGCGCGCCGCCCTCATGGCCCAGGCCTCTCTCATCGTGGTGTCGGCCATCGTCTTCCTGCTCACTCGACAGCCCTGGGTGGTGGTGGCCGCGGCCATGGCCGGGAACGTGGCCGTGGGGACCGGGGAAACGGGGCCCTTTCTCTCTCTCGAGCAGGTCATCGTCGCCCGCGACGCGGTTCGCGAGCGCCTCACCACCACCCTGAGCTACTACAATCTGATCGGCTATGCGGCGGCCGGCCTCGGCGCCGCCGCGGTCGCGCGGCTCGGCGCGTCGCATCAGCCGCTCTTCGCCGTGTTCCTGATGAGCGGCCTCATCCAGCTCGTGGCCTACGGGCTCATGCGGCGAGAGCCGCCTCGGCATTCCGCGGCCCGGCTGGCCGCGGGGACGCCGTCGCGGCCTTTCGTCAGGCGCCTGGCCGTCATCTTCGCCCTCGACTCCTTCGCGGGCGGCTTCGTGGTGCAGAGCCTCATCGCCTACTGGTTTTACACGCGCTTCGGACTGGGGCTCGAGGCCCTGGGGTGGATCTTCTTCGGAGTGCAGATCCTCTCCGGACTGTCGCTCCTCCTGGCCGCCCGCGTGGCGCCGAGGCTCGGGCTCGTGAACACCATGGTGTTCTCCCACCTGATGTCCAATGTCCTCCTCATCGGGGTGGCCCTCGCTCCCGTGGCGTGGCTCGCCGTCGCCTTCCTGCTCGCCCGCCACGCCCTCTCCCAGATGGACGTGCCGACGCGGCAGACCTTCCTGATGCTCGCCGTCCGCGACCACGAGCGCGAGCACGCCGCGTCCCTCACGAACATGAGCCGGACGCTGGCCCAGTCGGTGAGTCCCGCCCTCACGGGCCTCGTGATGCAGGGAGCGTGGCTGATGGCGCCCTTCTTCCTCGGCGGAGGGCTCAAGATCGTCTACGATCTCTGGCTCTACGCCACCATCCGCCACGTCAAGACATCGTGAGGCGGCTCCGCGGACGCCCCCATGACGATGGCGACGCGCCCGTCGCGGCCGCCTCTCCCGGTCATGGCGTCCCCTCATAGTATGATCGGTGAACATGAAAGCCATGATCGCGACGCAGTGGGGCGAGCCATCCGGGATGCAGTACGCCGAGGTTGCGGATCCGACGGCGGGGCCCGGCCAGGTGTTGATCGACGTCAAAGCCATCGGCTGCAATTTCCCCGACATCCTGATCGTCCAGGGCAAGTATCAGATGAAGCCGCCCCTCCCCTTCAGCCCGGGGCATGAGGTTGCCGGCATCGTCCTCTCGGTGGGCGCGGGGGTGACGCGAGTCCATCAAGGTCAGCGGGTCTTCGCCATGATCGAGCTGGGCGCGTACGCGGAGCGCGCCGTCGCCGACGACACGCGCGTCTTCGCCATCCCTGATGCGATGTCGTTCGAGGAAGCCGCGGCCTTCGCCCTCGTGAACCAGACGTCGTATTCCGCCCTCGTTCACCGGGCCCAGATGCTGCCGGGGGAATGGCTGCTCGTCCACGCCGCCGCGGGCGGCGTCGGGCTCGCCGCCGTCCAGATCGGCAAGGCGCTCGGCGCGCGCGTGATCGCCACCGCCGGCACCGCCGCCAAGCTCGAGATCGCGCGGCAATCGGGCGCGGACGTGCTCATCGACTACCGGACGGAGGACTGGGTGGAGCGGGTCAAGCGCGTGACGGACGGCCACGGCGCCGACGTCATCTACGATCCCGTGGGAGGCGACGTCTTCGACGGCTCGAGCAAGTGCATCGCCTTCGAGGGACGATTGCTCGTGGTGGGCTTTGCCGGGGGTCGCATCGCTTCCATCGCCGCCAATCGCATTCTCCTCAAGAACATGTCGGTGGTCGGCGTGCACTGGGGCATGTACCAGACTCTGGGATCGCCCCTGGTGGACCAGTGGATGAGCGCGCTCCTCACGATGTATGGCAAGGGGCAGGTCTGGCCCGTCATCTACAAGACGTACCCTCTCGCCGAGGCGGCCAAGGCTCTCGCGGCCATCGCCTCGCGCGAGAGCTACGGCAAGGTCATCCTGGTCCCCTAGTCGCGCATGGGCGATGCTCGGCAAGCTCGATCGGATGAGCCGGAAGATGCTGACGGGGGCGGGCCGCACGAATGCGGCCGAGGGCCTGGCGCGGGCCTTCGCGCGGATGCTGGGGATCCCCGACGGGCGAGCGGAGCTGGGTTACACCTACATCAGCCGGGGCAAGGCCTCTGACGGCCTCGCCCGACTGATCCCTGCCTGAACCGCGTCGCGCCCCCGGCTTACTTGCCGGTGACGGCCTTGACGGCTTCCTGGGTGACCGAGACCATCCGGTCGAGCTGCTCCTCGGTAATGACGAGGGCCGGCGAGTAGAAGATGTTCTCCATCCGCGCCCGCGTGATCACGCCGCGCTTGCTCATCTCCTGCATGAGCCGCGCCCCGATCTTCCTGTCGGGGTCGAACTGCTTCTTGGTCGCCTTGTCCTCCACCAGCTCGACGGCGGCGATGAGACCCTTGCCCGAGCGGATATCGCCCACGTTCGGGTGACTGTCGAAGGCCGCGTGCAGCGCCTTGTGCAGGCGCGTGCCCAGGGTGGCCGAGCGCTCCCACAGCCGCTCCCGCTCCATGATCTCGACGTTCTTCAGCCCCACCGCGCAGCAGGTGGGATGGCCAGAATACGTGTACGCGTGCATCCACTTGTCGTCGGGCTTGACGGAGTCCATGACCTCCTTGATGTCCTTGGAGACCATGATGCCACCCAGAGGGAGATAGCCCGAGGACACGCCCTTGGCGAAGGACATGATGTCGGGCTGCACGTTCCAGTGCGTCATGGCGAACCAGTGGCCCGTCCGGCAGAAGCCCGTGATGACCTCGTCTGCGATGAAGAGCACCTGGTGCTTGTCACAGATCTTGCGCACGAGCGGGAAGTAGTCGTCGCTCGGATAGAGGACGCCGCCGCCGCCATGGATGGGCTCGGCGATGAAGGCGGCCACGGTCTCGGGGCCTTCGCGGACAATGGCCTCCTCGAGGAGGCGGGAGGCCGTCTGCCCCGGCGTCTCGCCGGGCTTGGCGCCATCCTGGCGATACGGATAGCAGGTCGGGATGTGCACGAAGTTCGGCACGCGCGGCTCGAACATCTTCCAGTACGGCGCCATGCCCGTGGCGCTCATGGCCTGCAGCGTCACGCCGTGGTACGCATTGTGGCGCGCGATGATCTTGACCTTGTCGGGCTTGCCCTTGGCCTTCCAGTAGAAGCGCGCCGTCTTGAAGGCGGATTCGTTCGACTCCGCGCCGCCGCACGTGAAGAACACGCCCTGCATGTTCTTGTAGGAGAGCGAGATGAGCTTCTCCGCCAGCTCGACGGCCGGGATGTTCGACGACCCCGCGTACGCCGAGAAGTAGGCGAGCTCGCCCATCTGGGTCGCCGCGGCCTTGGCCAGCTCCTCGCGCCCGTGGCCGACGTTGGTATTCCACAGCCCGGCGAGGCCATCGATGTATTCCCTGCCCTGGATGTCCGTGATCATGGCCCCGCGGCCCTTGACGTAGACCATGGGCTCCAGGTGATCGCTCGGGTGGTGCAGCGGATGGATCAGGTGCTCCTGGTCGGACTTGATCAGCTCTGCGGCCTGCACCGGCATCGGATGCCTCCTCGGGTGGCTCAGCGGTGATGGATGGGTCGCGCGGGCGCATGCGCCCGATAGTCGCCGCCGGGAATGGGCACGGCCCCGTCGAGCGGCCCGACGTACCAGTACACGTACGCCCTGACCATCCCGCCCGATGCCTGCTCGATCCCGGCCTGCTCGCGATGATACTGGCTCCCCTCCGCGGAGTCCAGCGCCCTCCAGAGGCCAGAATCGGCGAGACGGTAGACCTCGCCGCGGATCTTTCCCGTCGCGGACTTGAGCGCCGCCGGGTAGCTGCCGAGGTCAAGGAGCAGCCCCGGGGTGGTGGCCTCCTCCAGGTACGTGGCTCGCTCTTCGAGGAGCGCGTGGAGCGGAAAGCCTCGCATGAGGGTGCCGTACGCGAAGAGGAGATCGTCACCGGCCACGGAGCAGGGCCTCGAATTCCCGAAGGGCCCCGGCATAGCGCTCGCCAGCCACCCACATGAAGTCGTTGTGGTGCGCGCCGGCGACCGCGAGGAGGCGCTTGGGCGACGGCGCGGCCTGGAAGAGCCGCTGTCCGTGCCAGAGAGGCACGATCTCGTCGGCCTCACCATGCATGACGAGGACGGGGCACCGGACCTGCCCGATCTTGTCGATGTTCCTGAACTTGTCGAACGGCAGGAGGGGCAGCCTGGTCATGACCCGGAAGGCTGTCACGAAGCCCGACTCGACGATGAGTCCGGCCAGGGGGCGACGCGAGGCGAGATCCACGGCCGCTCCCGCTCCCACCGAGCGGCCGTAGGCAATGACGCGGTCGGACGGAACGCCCCGGTCGTGCACGAGGTGCTGATACGCCGCCTCGATGTCACCATAGACGTGCCGCTCGGACGGGCTCCCCTCGCTCGTTCCGTAGCCGCGATAGTCGTAGGCGAGCACGGCGAAGCCGAGCTGCCTCAGCACGGGCAGGATCGGCCGCACCACCCCCAGGTCCTCGGCATTGCCGTGGCTGTAGAGGAGCGTGTAGCGGGCCTCGGGATTGGCGACGTACAGCGCGGCGATGCGCGGCCCATCCGTGGTCGGGATCTTCACGATCTCGGCGGTGTCGCGGTAGGTGGGGGATGGAGGCAGGAAGATCATGCGGTCCGCATAGAGCCAGGCGAGGCCCGCCACCGCCGCGTAGACGAAGGCGAGCGAGAGGACCACACGGAAGAGGGACAGCTCGGGGAAGAGCACGCGCCGGAGGCCGGTCCGGCTCAGCATTCCCAGCTACGGCCGGTGCGCCTCGTTGACCTTCGTCGGCTCCTCACGGGAGCAGGCGGCAGGCACGCTTCAGCTGGTCTTGATGCCGAAGCGCGGAAGCACCCAGCGCGCCACGACGAGCCAGGCCGCGGCAGCGACGACCACGGCCACGAGCATCCAGATCGCGTCCATCTAGGCCTCCTTGCCGTCCAGCGCCGCCTGGAGCACGGCCTTCAGGAACTCGGGCTCGGGATAGGCGCCTTCGAACTCCACGCGGTCGTTGATGACGACCTTGGGCACGGCCATGACGTGATAGCGCTGCGAGATGTCGGGGAACTCATTGGCCTCGATACACTCGGCGCGAACCCTGTCGGAGGCGATCGCCATGTGCTGCGCCAGGCGCACGGCCCGGGGACAATGCGGTCAGGTCGGAGTGGCGAAAACCTTGATGCGGACGTCCTCGGTCAGCCCGGCCAGGGCCTCCTTGGTCGCATCGGAGAGCTGGGCCTCGCCGCGGGAAACCGCGACGATGGAGTCGATGAGGTTGGAGAACTCGTAGCCCGCGGGAACCCCGAGGAAGCGAATGCCGTAGTCCTTGGCGCCCTCCACGGCCACCGCGGGCGTGACGGAGACGCCGTAGGCGGCCGTCTCGTCGCGCTCGATGTGTGGGTTGAGCACGGTGACCGAGATCTGGTCGGAGAGGGCGGCCACTTCCTTGATGAGGGCGACGGTCTCGGCATTGCTCTCCGGGCCGAGCTCGGAAGCAAAGACCGTGAGCTTGACGGGGCCCGTCAGCTTCTCGAACTCTCGCTTGACCGCCTGTTCGTCCTGCGCCGTCAGGAACCCCATGCGGTCAGTATACCCTCACGCACGAGGCTTGCCTCTCACGATCTCAAGCATTTCTCGGTACCCGGAGGCGTCGATGCGGGCGTCGATGAGCGTGGGGCCGGAGGCAGCCAGCGAGGCCCCGAGGGCGGCGGCGAAGCCGGGTTCGTCCGTGACCGTCCGCGCGGGCATGCCGAAGGCGCGGGCGAGGGCGGCGGGATCGGGCCCCGCGTAGCGCATGGAAACGCCCTCGTAGCCCTTCTGCTCCTGCTTGACGGCGATCAAGGACAGGGCGGCGTCATTGAAGACGATCACCGTGACGGGAAGCTGGAGCCGGACCGCCGTCTCGAGCTCGGCCGCCACCATCATGAAGCCTCCATCGCCCGTGAAGCAGAGCACGCGCCGCTCCGGCCATGCGAGCTGAGCGGCGATGGCCGCGGGCAGCGCGAAGCCCATGGTGGCGAGGCCGTTGGAGATCAGGAACTCGCCCGGCTTCACGGCCTGCCAGTACTCGGCGGCGGGGAACATGTGGGCGCCCGCGTCGACCGTCGCGATGGCTCCCGCGGGAGTCATCTCGCGCGCGATCTGACAGATCCGGTGCGGCGCCAGGCCGGAAACCCTGATCTCCAGTGCCCGCTGTCGCCCGCGACGGAGCCGCTCGACCTCCACCACGTCCCAGTCGGCGTGGTGCTGCTGGAGCCGCGGCGCGAGCTCTTCCAGGATGACGCCGAGCTCGCCGACGACCTCGTGGGCCGGGCTGAAGTAGCCCTGGCTCGGCGCCCGGACGAGGCCCAGCACCGGGACCGTATAGCTCCAGCGGCGGGGAATGAGCTCGACGGTATCGAGGCCGAAGGTGATGATGAGATCGGCGCGGCTCACCACAGGCTCTTCGAGGGCCCCGCTCGTGAAGACTCCGAGCGCGAGGGGATGTGGATCCGGCACGGCGCCCTTGGCCTTGTACGTCGTCAGCACGGGGGCGGGCAAGGCCTCCACGAGGGCCCGCAGCCACTTGCTGTCCTCTCCCCGGCACTGGAGGCCCGCCAGGACGACAGGCCGCCTGGCTCGCCTGATCATGTCCGCCGCGCGGTCGAGATCGGCCACGCTGGGCGGTGACGGGGCGCCGGGCGTCGGTCGGGAGCCCGTCCGCGTCGAGGGCTGGCTCGCGATGTCGGCCGGCAGATCGAGATGCACGGGGCCGCGCGGCTGGGCGAGCGCGAGCTGCGCCGCGCGGGCTACTTGATCCGCGGCTGACTCCGCCGTCACCGTGAGACTGTCTTTCACGATGGCGCGAAGGAAAGCCGGATGGTCCAGGGCCTGGTGAGTGGCGAAGGCGAGGACGCCTGCCGGGTGTCGATCGGAGAGATAGACGAGGGGGCTGCGGTCGAGGAGCGCGTGCGCCAGTCCATTGGCGCTCGCGGCCACCCCCGGGCCCAGGGTCGAGAGGACCGCGCCGGGGGCGCCCGTGAGCTCCCCCGTGACGGCGGCCATGATGCAGGCCGCCGCCTCCTGGTGGCACAGGACGAAGGGCAGGCCCTGCGCGCGTGCGGCTTCGAGCAGCTCGAGGTTGGAGCCGCCGCCGGGCACCCCGAAGAGACGCTGCACACCGGCCAGGCGCAGGCCCTCGATGAGTACGTCGGCGACGGTGAGCATCAGAAGCGCTCGGGCAGGGTCTGAAGCCGCGGCTGGTGTCGTGCTAGCCGGCGAGGCGGGCGAGCACGGGGCGCATCCAGTCCAGGGCCTTCCGGATATTGGCCTCCGAGTTGGCGTAGGAGAGCCGGAGATAGCCCTCGCCGTACTGTCCGAAGGCCGTGCCCCCGAGGACGGCCACGCCACCTTCCTTCAAGATCGCCTCGGCAACCTCCGACGAGGGCCGCTTGAGCGCCTTGATGTTCGGGAAGACATAGAAGGCGCCCTTGGGCGTCCGGCAGGACACGCCGGGGAGAGCGTTGAGCCCGGCCACGATGATGTCGCGCCGCCGCTTGAACTCGGCGACCATCCGCTGCACCGGCGTCTGATCCCCCTGGAGCGCGGCGATGCCCGCCCACTGGGTGAAGGAGGCCGTGCAGGAGTTGGAGTTGACCATGAGTCGCGCCACGTGCTCGGCCAGCGGCACCGGCATGATGCCGTAGCCCATGCGCCAGCCCGTCATGGCGAAGGACTTCGAGAAGCCATCCAGGATGATGGCGAGGTCCTTCATGCCCGGGAAGCGCGTGATCGAAGCGAACTCGCCTTCGTAGAGGAAGGCCTTGTAGATCTCGTCGGTGAGCACAGGGATCTGGTAGTGCGCGGCCAGCTCGGCGATCCTGCCCAGCTGGTCCATCTCGAGCACGCCGCCCGTGGGGTTCTGCGGGGAGTTGATGATGATGAGCTTGGTCTTCTTGGAGACGGCCTTCTCGAAGGCGGCCATGTCGAAGCCGAAGCCTGTCTCCTCGCGGAGGGGAATCGGCACCGGCACCCCGCCCACGAAATTGATGACGGACTCGTAGATGGGGAATCCAGGATTCGGATAGATGACCTCGTCCCCCGGATTGACGAGCGCCGTGATGACGAAGTACATGATGGGCTTGGCCCCGGGCGTGACCACGATCTCCTCGGGCGCCACCGGGATGTTGCGCGTGGACCCGACGTCCTTGGCGATGGCCTCGCGGAGCTCGGGAAGGCCGGCGGAGGGGCCGTAGTGCGTGGCGCCATCGTCCAGCGCCCGCTTGGCCGCGTCGCGGATGTGGGCGGGGGTGTCGAAGTCGGGCTCGCCGATCTCGAGGTGGACGATTTCCCTGCCCTGCCGCTCCAGGGCCTTGGCCCGGGCCAGGACCTCGAAGGCGGATTCGGTCCCCAGCCGTGACATGCGCTCCGCGAAGTTCATGGTGGCGCCGATTATACTCGAAGGGGCCGCGCCGGTGCCCACGTTCACGCCGAGCGGCCTCGGGCGACGGCGCGAGCCACCGGTCGTGAACGATCCCCGTCAGAAGCCGGCGGCCTTCAGGATCGCGGCGGCGTAGTCGCGCTCCACGGCGCGGAGGCATTCCGCGGCCTCGTCCAGCGTGCGGAAGAAGCGCAGGCCAGGGCTGGGCGGCAGGTGATTCTCGACGCCGGTGGCCTCGACCACACAGGGGCGCCCGCTCGCCAGGTAGCAGACAGTGCGGTCGCTCACCCATCCCGGACGCGTGCGGACGTACGAGGGCTTGGCGCAACCGAACTCGCCCCGTGACTGCTGCACGTAGCGGCGAAAGGCCTCGGGGGTTCCCGCCACCAGCGCGGGATCCGCCAGGTGCCAGCCCTGGCTGGTGAGAAGTTCCCTGTCCTCCACTTCCTCGGAGTGGATATTCGCGGCGAGCTCGAGCTGGACCGGCACCCGTCGCGGCAGCTCCTGGACGCGGAGGAAGCTCGTGCGCTTGTGGCCCTCGATCACCTCGCTGCCCAGCACCGTCCAGGCGTCGCTCCACCACTGGGTTACCGTCGTGTAGCGCGCGGCCTGAATCGCGGGCTGCTCCGGCCACGCGGGCAGATGGACGGCGGGCCACACCCGCTGCCACGGCACGTCGCCGAGCGGCACGGGAGAATCGGGTGCGCCCAGGTTCTGCCCGATGGTCAGATACGCATCGTGACTGCCGACGCCAAGATCGCTATCGCGGGCCCAAAGCTGGAACTGGCCGGGGTCGATGTCGAACAGCGCCGTACGGGCAAACCGGCCCCGCAGGCTCGCGGGGACGCTGTCAGCCAGGTTGAGAAGAAGCCCGGCGCGCGCGCGGTCCCACAGATCCTGGGCGGGTGCACCGAAGGACTGCTCTCGTCCGGGCGGGCCGTCGCGCTCATGGTCGGGGAAGAGCACGAGGGTGACCCAGTCGGCGACGCCGAACGCCTCCACGTGTCGCTGGAAGGCGGACACGAACCTGCGCGCGCGCTCCACATTGGCCTGCGGCCAGACCAGCTCGAGCCAGTACGCCTCCACCCCGAGGGCCCGCAGGCCGAGCAAATACTGGAGCGGCACCCAGAAGTTGCCCCCGCCTGTCGGATACTTGGCGACGAACGCGGACCCGACGAAAACCGGGATCACGTGAGGTCGCAGTCGGCGAGCAGACGCTCCAGCACCTTCTCGGCTGCGAAGGCGCTTTCGGCGACGGCGCGAGCCGCATCGCAGTGATGCCGGTAGTCGGCATTGACCGTCGCGAGACCCGCCACTGCCTCATCCGCAGTATCGAACCCGAACAGGCCGGCCCCGGTCGGATAGTACTTGCTCCACGCGGTGTCCTGAACCACCACGGGCTTGCCCAGCGCGAGGTACACGGCGCTGCGGCAGCTGAACCAGCCGCTTCTGAGCGCCACGTATACGTTCTTGGCGACGCTCCACTCGCCCCTCGCCTGTCCCAGATAAGCCCGATAGGCATCCATCGTCGCCGACTTTTCGCGAGCACTCACCACCTGCCAGCCGAACGCCCGCAGGCGATCGAGTGGCGCGGCGCCGGAGATCGCGACCTCCATCGGGATGTGGGTTCGCTGCGGCAGCTCGACGAAGCGCGAGAACTCGACGTCCTTGCCCCCGTAGCGAACGCCATCGATCATTGGCAGGCTCACGTCGGTCTTCCACGACATCACCGTCGTGAACCGGCTCGTATCCGCATCGAAGGAGAACGGCCAGCGCTCGAGCACCACCGGCTGGCGCGTCGGGATCCAGGAGAGGCCGCCGTCCGGAATGGCGCAGTCGGGCTGGCCCATGTTCTCGCCGAAGGTGAAGAAGCGGTCGTGCTGGCGAATGAGCGCCACCGAGAACGACTCGTCGTCCGTGGCCTGGCCGCGCTCCTCGGCCAGGAGCTTCGCCTGCGTGTAACCCGGATCCGAGTCGAGGTAGGCGGTGCATCTGGCGCCCCGGTACTCGTCGCGGAGCCAACAAGAGCCGGAAACGTTGAGGAAGAGGTCGGCGGATTGGCAGAAAGTCGTGACCGCGTGGCGGTCGGCGCCGTAGAACGTGCCGTCGGGAACGCGCACGGCGAACCGTTCAGCGGGCATGTCGATCATGCGGAGCGCGTCGACGAGCCAGCGGATATTGCCATTCGCGTCGTCGGTGAACGTCTCCCGTGACGGATCGTAGAGCCACTGGCCCGTGTCCTCCAGGTAGAGCACGTCGCAACCCAGCCGGCGAAATCCATCCACGTAGGCCAGGTAGTCCCACGCCACTCCGCCCAGGGGGAAGCTCGCGACCAGCCCGGTCACCACGATCCTCATCTGCGCACGGCCATGCCCAAAGGGTGCCACCAATCGGGGTCACGGCAACCGGCGCCGTGCGGCAACCGATCAAGCGCGCGAAGGCCGGCCGGGCCTGGACGCGAAGGCTGGCGAGTCTGCTCCGGTGAGGCCCTCGTGGTACGTGCTGGTGGCGAGCCGGCGGCGCCCGGCGTCGTTGGAGGGCGGCCTGTCTTGACGGCGCTTCGCGAGCGAGGGCAGAATGAGTTCGCATGGAGCCCATTTCTTCCCTCTGAGGTAGAGCGATGCCGGAGATCCCTGATTTGACCGACCCTCGTTATCTGGATGAAGTTGGCTGGTTCCTCTACCATGAAAAATATCGCCGCGATCTTTTCGGCGGCTCCTACAATGCCGAGCGGCTCGCGTATTCTCGGCTCTTGCTGCAAGAGGTCGTCGACTACTTGGGCCGAGACGTGCGGTGGGCCGAAAGCAAGACCATCGTGAGTCTCGGCTGCGGCTGCACCGGTGACCTCGCCGCGTTTCCGAGCGCCGTCAAAATCGCGATCGACCCACTCCTGTATGTCTATCAGCAGCTCGGAATGCTGGTCGAAGATGAAGTGGGCAGCCGAACCATACATCTGGCTCTGGGAGCCGAAGATCTTCCCTTGTTGGACGGCTGTGCCGATCTGGTCATATGTCGTAACGCTCTTGATCATATGCCGGATCCGAGGCTCGCATTGCAGGAGATGTGGAGGATCCTGCATAACGAGGGAGCACTGTTCGTGAGTGTGGACATTGGAGGAGCACCCACGCCCGATGAGCCCACCGTGTTCTCCGTGGAAAGCCTCGGCGATCTCTTACGGGAGTATTTTGACGTCGTACACCTCTCCAACAACCATCCCCCGCACAGCGGGGGGCGCCTCTGTAGCGTTCGAGTCGTGGCGCACAAGACACCTCGAGCGACTCGCTTCCTCGACAAGGAGAAGATCCTCCAGGCCTACGAAGCTCGTCTGCGTTAGTGGTCCGAGCCCAGGAATCCTCACCGGGGAGGCAGCAACGTGGGCGCACTCTTGCCGGGTCGGCTGAAAGAGCTGTGGGGCCGGGTGGAGCGAAAGCAGCTGACGGTGGCCGGCGCGGAACGTCAGCAAGGACGATTACTGGACGAGTATCGGGCGATCTGGACCCAGGCGTTGATTCTCGAAGGACAGCAGGACCTACGGCAGAGTCTCCTGAGCGAGTTGGCTGCGTACCTCGGATGTGTCGATCTGGCCGCGCTTGAGTCGAGCTGCAAGGACGCCACGCGGGCGCTGAGCGACGATTGGCGGCGGATGGTCGATCCAGCTGACGCCAGGTCCATCGAACAATTCTACGATCAAGGGCAGGGTTACCTCTTCGAGCTGATGTGGTGGCACACGCTCGTGACCGACCATGGACCACTCGCCTATGTGCTCGCGCTGGATTTCGCTCGTGTACGGCAGAGCGGCCGTCGTTATCTCGACTTTGGGGGCGGCGTCGGGGCCGGCGGTCTTCTCTTCGCCCGGCATGGGTTCCACGTCTCCCACGCCGACATCAGCTCGACTCTGCTCCGATTCAGCCAGTGGCGCATGGAGCGACGAGGCCTGTCGGCGGAGTTCATCGATCTGAAAGACACGTCTCTTCCAGCCGATGCCTTCGACATGATCACGGCGATGGACGTCTTCGAGCATCTCCCCGATCCGGTCAAGACTGTCGATCATCTCGCTGTTGCGTTGACGCGCGGCGGCTTCCTCTTCGGCCGCTTCGCCGCCGAGCCCGACGAGGACCGTCCGCAGCACATCGTGTTCGATTTCGGCCCAGTGCTTGAGCGGCTCACGTCGTGGGGCTTTACGCAGGTGTGGCGAGGTGGCTGTGGGGCCACCAGGCGTTTCAGAAGGCGGTGTGAGGTTGGCCACCGCCTTCGATCTCGCTCATCGAGGATCCGATTCGGGCGCGGCCGTCACTTCCACGACGGAGGCGGGGCCGCTCGTGGCGGGCTGCACTTCGAGCTGACGGGCGTGGAAGGGGCGCAGGGTCGCCCGATGGCCCACGCTGAACACGGTCGTCCCCGCGAGCCGCTCGCGCACCAGCCCATAGAGGCGCGCCTCCGTGGCATCGTCCACCGCCGAGGTCGCCTCGTCGAGAAAGAGCCAGTCCGGCTTCTGCACCAGGGCCCGCGCGAAGGCGATGCGCTGCTGCTCGCCGGGCGAGAGCTGGAGCGCCCAGTGGCCCGCCTCGTCCAGCCGCCCGGCCAGGTCAGGCAGTCCCACTGCCTCGAGCGCCTCACGCAGCGCCGCATCGTCCACACCAGCGGCCGGCAGAGGATAGCTCACCACGCTGCGGAGCGTGCCGATCGGCAGATACGGTCGCTGCGGAAGAAAGAGGACCCGGGCCTTCCGCGACGCGCCGATCTCCCCGCGCCCGAACGGCCAGATTCCCGCGATGGCCCGGAAAAGCGTGCTCTTCCCCGAACCCGAAGGGCCACCCAGCAGCACGCTGTCTCCGCGCAGAAGCGAGAGATTCACATTCGCCATGAGCGGCTTGCCGTCGGGCAGATGGAGGTCCACGTCCTTCACGGTCAGCTTTGTGTCGTCCCCATCGGCTCGCCTGACGCCGGCGATCGCGGTCTCGGCGCGCACGCGCTCGAGCGTGCGCTCGAAGCCGGCCAGCCGCTCGACCACCGAGCACCAGGCCGCGATCTCCTTGTAGGACACCACGAAGAAACTGAGGGCGTCCTGAACCTGGTTGAAGGCCCCGACCGTCTGCATGAGCCCTCCCAGCCCGAGCTCGCCGCGGAAGTAACGCGGCGCTGCGACCACGGAGGGCACGATCCACGCTCCTTGCGAGTAACCAGAGGTGAAGGAGGTCAGCCGCTTCTGCCGGCGCATGATACCCCACCAGTTGCGCACTATCGCTTCAAACAGGTTGCGAAACCCGCGGAACTCGTCGGCCTCGCCGTGGTAGAGGGCTACCCCCTCGCTGTTCTCGCGGAAGCGGACCAGGCTGAACCGGAAGTCGGCTTCATACCGCTGCCGATCGAAGTTCAGTCGTATGAGGGGACGGCCGATCCAGTCGGTCAGCCAGGTGCCGCCAAGGGCGTACAGGAGAGACACCCAGACCATGTAGCCGGGCAGGACGAGAGAGAGCCCGCCGACCGAGACGGTGAGCCGTCCGGAGAGGCCCCAGAGGATCGCCACGAACGTCACCAGGGTGACGACGGCGCGCAGGCCTCCGATGAAGAGCGCGAGGGCGTGGGAGATGAGGAGCTGAATGTCTTCGGCAATGCGCTGGTCGGGGTTGTCGGTCTCGTGCGCCACGAGCTGCATGCGATAGTAGGCGCCGTCGGCCAGCCAGGCGCGGAGGTAGCGTTCGGTGAGCCAGCGGCGCCAGCGGATCTCGAGCATCTGATTGAGATAGAGCTGGTACACCGCGAGCACGATGAACGCGCCCACGAGCCAGCCGACCCGGACGAGCTGCTGGCGAAACATCGTGGAGTTCTTTTCCTGGAGGGCGCTGAAGAAGTCGTTGTTCCACTGATTGAGGAGGACGCTCAGATAGACCATGCCGAGCGTGAGCGCCACGATCACGAGCAGGAGCCCCCGGCCCGGCCAGCGATCCTCCGAGAACCAGTACGGGCGAATCATTCTCCATGCGTCGGGAAGCGTTTGGCGGAGGCGACCAACGGCGGGACCTTCAGGGCCATCGGGGGTGGACGACGGAACTCCGAGCGTGGGCACGACAGGCATGGTGGTGGGATGCTACAACTGTTTCGCGACAGAGACCACAGCACTCCGAAGTGATAGAGTCCGAAGAGGATGCGCGGCGGCGCAGCGGCGCCGGCGAAGCCTGGGTCGGAGGACTTGACGATGCGTCAGTGGCTGCTGGTTCTGAGTCTGGCGGTGGCGGTGGTCGGCTGTGCGAGCCACCCGCTCGTGCCGAGGGAGCAGGCGGAGGCGATCAAGGATCGTGATCGCGCTCTGGCACCGCACTCCGCGGCCATCCAGGACACCATTCGGCAATCGGGCAACGAGGGGGCGCTGGCCTTTCTCGATGCCGGGGATGACCACCTGGTCGTCCTGCCCGGTGACACCCCGGCGGACGCCTGGGCACGCTACATCGCGTCCCCTTCCGGCAGCCCGACCGGCCGCGTGTCCGTGCCGCCAGTGGTCAGCTTCGTGCACAGGGCGGACGTGCCCAAGGCGCCAGACAGCGTCACCTCACGCTCTCTAGAACAGCAAGAGACTCTTCGGGCCACGCTCGCCGCACTCGACACCGAGCTCCGCAAGCTCTCCGATTCGGTCGTGGCGACCAGAAGGGACACGCAGACGTCGATCGCGACGGCCAGGGAGGACATGCAGAAAACCTTGGACTCCCTGGCGGGGGATCTGGCGGCAGCACGTAAAGTCATGCTTCAGACCGCGCAGCTGGGATCGTTGAATCACGAGATGAACGTCGCGAACGCGAATGGCTTACGGAAGGTCGCGGCGGCGAGCCAGGAAGTGAGCGCAAATTCAGCCAAGCTGGCCGACACCATGCGCCAGCTATCGGACAATCTCGCCAGCCAGCTCAAAGAGCTTGCGGCCCGGCTCGATGCGATACAGGAGAGGATCAGTAACGTCAAGTGAAGACCCGCCGGCGACGTCTCCACGCCACGATGTCCTTCCTGTTGCTGTCGCTAGCCCCGAGCCCGGTCTGGGCTGGCTCGAGCGAGTGGGAGAGTAGTGGCGCGGGCAAAAGGTTCGCGGAGATGGCCGAGAAGGCGAGCACTGACGGCCAGGCCTTGACCGAGCTGTACCGGATGCAGCAGGAATACGTCGACCGCGCCACTCGCGAGTGGCGCGATGGGGCGGAACGTAAGAAACTGCAAGAAGCCAGCAGCCTGCTGCAGAGGAACATCGAGCGAATCAACTCCTCTTTGACGATGGCCACCGAGGCCGCCGAGGCGATGTCAACCCGGATACGACAGTCCGAGCTGCTCGAGAAGGCGGCACACCTGGAGACCACTGCGAAGGAAGCGGGAGCACGGCTCGCCGCCCGCTGGGAGCGCGAGCGGGCCGCGCGGGAGCGAGAACGCGAGCAGCGAGAGCGAGATGCAGGTGAGCGCGCGCGGGAGCAGCGACGCTAAGAGGAGGAGCGACGCCAGAAACCCCCGGCCTTGGGCAACTCAGCGAGGGCGGGCGTCTCGCCCTGGTGGTAGCTCGCGACCAAGACCTCTGACGGGCCGATCAGGGAGCCGTCGGCCTCCATCGAGTCGTCCCTGTCCGGCCGCACCGTGGCCGCGTACACCTGCTCCTTCTCGCTCGGGAAGTACTAGCTGACTAAGCCGAGCTTCGCAGGTTCGATTCCTGCCAGGCGCACCATTTCGAATCGGGCGCTTGCGGAGCGCTCGTTCGCGGTCGGTTCACGGCTCGAGTTGCCCCCGGTCAGCCAACCGAACGCCACGATCCGCTTGTCAGGCATGGCCGACTGGCCAATGATCAGCACCCAAGCTCAGCGCGCTCGTCCAGCTCGTGGCAGTGCCCGCGCTCTCGAGTTCGCCAACGGTCGAAGGGGGCAGGCAGTGAAGATCCGAGCGTCCGGATTCACGGCGCGGTGAATGGAGGGAGCCACATCTGCGATGAATCTCACGATCTGTATCGCGACACCACATACGCTTGCCGGTTCCGCCAATGCTGCCCATCTCTGGATTTTCATCAATTGGGCCCTGGGGCTCCGGTCGCTCGGGTGCCGGGTCTTTTGGCTAGAGGATGTCGGTCCGCTGACCGCTCCTCGACTCATGAGAGACATCGAGAACGCGCTCGCCGATCTCCAGGATCGACTCCGGCCCCTGGGCCTCGCGGATGATGTCGTCGTGGCCTCCCTTCATGATCACGGCCCGGTAGCTCTTCCGATCGAAGGGACTCCCGATCTCGCCGGCGCTCTCGAGGCAGACCTGCTGATCAACTTCCTGTACGCCGCGCCCGCGACTTTTGTGAGGCGCTTTCGGCGATCCGCTCTCGTCGACGTCGATCCAGGGTTGCTCCAGATGTGGATGAGTCGAGCACAAATCACCGTCGCGCCTCACGATCGGTATTTCACGATTGGCGAGACGGTCGGCACCAGTAGCGCGCGCTTTCCCGACTGGGGCGCCCCATGGCAATATACCCCGCCCCCGGTATTTCTTCCCGCCTGGCCCGTCGTGACTGCGGACGCGTCGGCGCGGTATACAACCGTGACCGGCTGGTGGGACAAGTGGATGGAGCTTGACGGCGAGATGTTCAGCAACGAGAAGCGAACGTCGTTCCTGAGGTACCTCGAGCTCCCACGTCGAGTTCCGAGAGAGATGGAGCTCTCGATCATTCTGGACGAGTTTACGCTCTCCACCGATCGCGTCATCTTGGAACGACACGGATGGAAGGTGCGAGAGGCCCGAGACCTCTGCGCGACGCCGGAGCGATTTCGCGAGTACGTGCAGGGATCGCGGGGCGAGTTCACGTGTGCGAGGCCTTCGGCCGGGCGCTTGAATAGCACGTGGGTTAGCGACCGGACGGTGTGTTACCTGGCGAGCGGCAAGCCTGCAGTGGTGGAGTACACGGCTCCGAGTCGATACGCGCCCGAAGGAGGGCTCGTCCGTTTCAAGACCATGGAGGAAGTCGTCGCGGCGCTGGAAGCGATCGAGTTCGACTACGGGCGACATTCCCGGCTGGCCCGCGACATTGCCGAGGAACACTTCGACGCGACGAAGGTTGCGCGGAGCGTCCTCGAGCGTGCGTTGGAGTAGCCGTCCTCGGGCGGCGCCTCGTTGGGCAGTCGGCCCCAGCCGGCTCGACGGACCAAGGAAGCGGCGACCGCCTCCGGAGTCGTTCGCCGATACACGTCGCCCACCGAGCACAGTTCGTAGGCGCCCTCCCTCTCGAAGGACGGAGAAGCGCTTTGGCGGTGTCGATGGCCACTACGTTGAGGCCGATGACCCTGTAGATGGCGAGGCTGGACTGGATGGTCCAAAGCTCTTTGCCGAGCGGAATGTTGGGGGCCCAGGAAAAAGACCATCGCCGAGCTCAAGGCGAGTTTGCCCTCGATGTCATCCCCGACCCGGCACTACAGCGTCAACACGGCCTCGCAGCAACTCAGCGTCGTCGCCCACAACCTCATTGGGAGCTTCCAGCTCGACCCCTTCGCGAGCCCAAATCGCGGTCTCGGAAACGCAGCTATACGTACCTCATGCACAGCATGCGCACCCTGCGCTTCCTGCTCATCACCCGCGCCGGCCGCCTGACCCGCATCGGCGACCGCCACGTCCTGCGCCTGTCTCACAATCCGGCCGCGGAGGCGCTCTATGTCTCGCTCAATCCCCGCCCGTCCGCCTGAGTTATTTTCGGATTGGGGCTATCTCCTGCCATCATCGCCTCCCAACTCGCAAGGAACGGCGGGAGGAAAGGCGTGAAGCCCTGGCGGACCAGGTTGATCGAGTGTGAAGGCCTGGACCGCGAGCTCGACACGGACGGCCACCGCCGCTGCTGCCATGAAAAAGTGGGACGCCGTCGAGTGGCTTCGTGTAAAAACTTCCACGGACGTGCGTAGTCCGGATGTAGCCACTCGTCATCGAAGCAGACTCCTCCGCGCTATTCATCGAATAAGCCCTGAATGGCGGGAAGTTGGCGCACGTCTGACCTGGGCGACCAATGGCACATCAGTTGCTGACCCACTTCCACCCTGTTAGAAGTCCTCACCCTGATTCTTCCGAGGAGGGCCTCATCGTGCGGCCTCGTTCCATCGCTGCCCCGCTGTCCGTGGGAGGCCACGGGCTGCCGGAATGGCGCGGCAAGCTCGAGGCACGCGGAAAATTTTTCTTCGCCGGTACCGAGAAGATTCTACTCAAGGGTGTCACGTACGGTCCGTTCGCGCCCGATGCCTTCGGCTCCCAGTTCCACAGCCCGCAAACCGTTGCCGCGGATCTGGACCTCATGGCTGAGCTCGGCGCGAACACCCTGCGGACCTTCACGATTCCCCCGCGCTGGCTACTGGACCTGGCGGGCGACCGCAACCTGCGCGTGCTTGCCGGGATTCCTTGGACGGAGCACGTTTGTTTCCTCGACTCGAAGGAGCTGACCCAGGGCATCCGGCGCACGGTCGCCGAAGCGGTGAAAGCGTGCGGCGGGCATCCGGCCGTGGCGGCGTATCTCGTAGGGAACGAGATCCCGCCGGACATCGTTCGCTGGTACGGCGCGCCACGGGTCAGCGCTTTCCTGCGTG
>WNFF01000764.1_pt1 | contig 40058 bp, 26 predicted proteins | sample 5400441 | NCBI WGS metagenome assembly WNFF01 (sample SAMN13153345, study PRJNA577476) | soil metagenome | isolation source: 120 cm saprolite under Douglas fir tree site 2 hole 3 replicate 1 | place: USA:California | collected 2015-04-18
CGATCGCCACGGGAACGGCGGTGGTGATTTGTCCGGGCGGAGGATTCCGCTGGCTTTCCGTGGACAACGAGGGAGCGGACGTTGCGCGGTGGCTGAATTCGATCGGGGTGGCGGCGTTTGTGCTGAAGTACCGGCTGATGCGGACGGAAGCGGGCGTGGAGATGGACCGGGCCAAGATCGCGGAGGGCCGGAAGATCGTGGAGCCCATGGCGCTGGCCGACGGGCAACAAGCCATACGGCTGGTGCGCGCGCACGCGGGGGAATGGGGGATCGCGAGGGATCGCATCGGGATTATCGGCTTTTCGGCGGGAGGATTTGTGGCCAGCGGCGTGGCGCTGCAACATGATGCGGAGAGCAGGCCGGATTTTGCTGCGCCCATTTATCCAGACATACCGGAGAACGTGACGCCGGCGGCGGATGCGGCGCCGCTCTTCCTGGTGCATGCCAACGACGACAAGAGCTTAACGCCGTTCGAACACAGCGTGCGATTGTATGAAGCGTGGAAAAAAGCGGGAGTTCCCGCGGAACTGCATATTTATGCGCAGGGCGGGCATGGGTTCGGGATGAGAAAAAGAGGATTGCCGGTGGACACGTGGCCGGAGCGATTTCGCGATTGGCTGGGCGCACAGGGACTGCTGAAGCCATCTCACTAGTTCGAATTTCGTGAAAAGCAGATTCCTCGCTTCGCTCGGAATGACATTCATGGGAGTTTTCTTCAACAAGTCCATGGGAAGCGATAACCGGGAGATTTGATCGGTCCCAGAGAGCCGCGCAGGGCCATGCTCACAAAGATGTGCTCAGCTCTTGCACTTCGCGCCAGATGGATGGTTCGACGGGCACGCCGCTCGCAAGATTTTCTTTACGCGTTTGCAAGACGTTTTCGCCAGGATAGCGGACTCTTGGCCCGAGCGGAGGCAGCGGAGCATGAAAGTGATCGATGATTTCATCGACGAGGCGCGCCGAATCATCGGCTTGAGCACGTGAAGACACGTCAAAGGCGATGAAGACCTGGGAAAGTTTGGATTCGCGCTCGGGATCGGCGGGAATTTGGTGAGTGAACAGTCCACCTGACAACAATCCTGCGAGCATATCGAGCAGCAAAGCCAAACCTGAACCTTTCCAATAACCGATGGGCAGAGGCCGCCGCGTGGCTTCGATGGCGGCGGGATCTTTCGTGAGGCGGCCAGCGGAATCGAAGCCGCCCTCGACGGGGAGTTGTTCGCCGCGCAGGCGATGCGACGCGAGCGCGCCGTAGGAAAACTGCGACATGGCCATGTCCAAAACGACGTGTCCTTGCGGACGAGGCACGGCGATGATGAGAGGATTGTTGCCGACGCGAGGATCGCTTGCGCCCCAGGGCGGAAGATTGGGGTGCGTGTTGGTCCAGCAGACGCCGATGACGCCGGCGTCGGCGGCTTGCCAGCCGTAGTTGCCGCCGCGCATCCAGTGATTGGTATTGGCCAGGGCGACGCAGCCTACGCCGTGCTTGCGGGAGAGCGCGATGGCTCGGTCCATGCAAGCGTGGGCGTTCAGATTGCCGGGGCCGGAGTTGCCGTCCCAGCGCTCGAGGGCGCCGAAACTTGCGACGAGCGCGGGCTCGGCGTCGACGAGGATGAGACCCTTCTGAATCATGCGCACGAATTGAGGGAAGCGGTTCAGGCCGTGAGAAGCGACGCCATCGCGGCTGGCGTCGGCAAAGAGGCGGGCGCAGAGTTGAGCGCGGTTGCTTTGGAATTGAAGCTTGAGCAGAACGCGCTGGAACGTTTCGAAAAGTTCGTCGTAAGGGACTCTGAGCATGGTCTTGTGCCGTTGCGAAGCGCCTCCCGTGTTCTAGGTAACCCAGAGAACGGGCTGGCGGATGGGGAAATTGCGAATGATTTCCTTTTCCGTGGGATCGGGATCGAGCTTGCGCCAGAGGTCGAGATACTCGGGGCGCGAATAGGCGAGGCCGGCAAAGAGCAGGCTGGGCTGACGCACAGGCCATTGGTCGAAGTATTGAACGTCGGGCGGGAAGGGCCAGGACTTTTTGTCGCGGATGAAAGGAAACATGTATTCGACGGCTTTGCGAATGCCACGGCCGCCGGGGAGTTCGAAAGTCCAGAGATTGTCGCCGGGCGTGGAAAGAACCTGGGAGGCCGCGGCCAGGGCGTCGAGATTGAAGAGGCAGTACCCATAGGGCTTGGTGCGGCGTAGTTCTTCCGGAAAGCTGCCGTTTTCCGCGATCTGATTGGGGACGAGCACGGACTTGAAGCGTGAACGGCAGAAGCTGGTGAGATCAGCGTTGCCGATGAAACGCGCGAACTCGGCGACCTGCAAAACCCAACAGGTGCCGTGATTGTTTTTGGCCTCGCGCTCTTCGATGCCATGCGGCGACGTGGTCATCCAGCGGAGATAGGCGGAGAACCATTGCTTGACGCCGTCGCGGACGGCGTTTGTCAGCGCGGGAGAGCCTTCGAGCAAAGTGGCAGCGCGGGCGACCTCGACGAGGTGCAGGGTGTCAATGATGCCGATGCCGCGGCCGGTGCTGCGGCCGTGAATGGCCTGGGCATATTCGAGGTTCGGATTCATGCGCGTGGATTCGTCGAGGAACCAGGCTTGAAGATGCTTCGCGGCGAGGGCGGCGTACGGCTGATTTTTTGTGAGGATCCACGCGGCGGAGAGCGCGGGCATCTGCACGCTCAGACGAATGAGCGCAAGGCGGTGGTCGTTGAAGTTATCGGGATTCGAATGGCCGTCGCGCTGAATGTACGGGCCGCCGGGGTTCGCGGGGTCAGGCCACCAGTAGTCGCCTTCGGAGAAATAGTCGTGCTTGCCCCCGGCGCTGCGAGCGGCGGCGAAAGCGGTGATGGTGACAGGAGATTCGCGGAGGTAGCGGTCCGCAGCGCGCAGGATGCGGGCGCGATCGATTGCGACGACGTCGATCGAGGGAGAATTTTTCTCCGTGCTGCGGAGAAAAGAAAACCGCGGGTTCATAGCGGCGGAAAGAAATCCGGCGGCGCCGGTTGCGCAAAACGTTCGACGGGAAAACGGGTTGCTTGCCAACTGACTCACTCCTTGCGAAGTTGCCGCCAGATCATGAAGATGCCTCGGCCCGCTGCTGCTGGTCCTCTTTGGAATAGACGATCACTTTTCGAGGATCGACGAAGAGCCAAGACACCGAGGCGATGAAAAACATCGCAGCATTGTAGTACAGGCTGATCTTCCAACTGGGCGCGCCGGGCCGGCCGGCGAGGAGCGCCAGCCATGCGACGATAGGCACGCTGACAACCTGGCCGAGATTGCCGACGCTGTTCATGAAGCCAGCGACGGTGCCGGAATAGCGATGACCGATGTCGATGGTGGTGGACCAACTTGCGGCCATGCCGAAGTCTTTCACAAAAGATGAAAGACAGAGGGAAGCGTAGGCAAGGCCGACGTAGCGGGGCGTGCACAAAACTCCCACGAGCATGAAGATGCCGCCGAGGGCATAGGCAATTACGCCTTGCAGAGTGCGGCCCCAACGGCGTCCCCAGAGGCGAACCTGACGATCGGTCAGGAAGCCGCCGAGAACGCAGGCGATTCCGCCAAAGAAAAGCGGGCCGCCGGAAGCAAGCACGAGCTGGAGGCCGGAGAGGTGAAGATCTTTTTGGAGATAGGGAGTAATCCAAGAAGCGAAGAAAGACCAGCCGGCGTTGCTGCAGAAATACATGAGGCTGAGAAACCAGAGGGTCGGGCTGCGCAGCATGGTGGACCAAGAGAGAGGCAGGGGAGCGCCGGAGCCTTTGCGGTTTTCGGTGATGAGGGCGCGCTCGGCGTCATTGACGTCGGGGTGTTCCTGCGGTTTGTCACGGAAGCGGGCGTAGAAGCCCCACAGCAAAATGCCGCCGAGCAGGCTTATTAGGAAAAAGCCGCTGCGCCAGCCCAAGGGATAGGCGAGGATCATCATCAAAAGAGGGGCGAGGGCGCCGCCCCAGCGGGCGAAGAGCCAGACAAGTCCTTGCGTGAGGCCGCGGACACTGAAGGGAAACCACTCGCGCGAGGCGCGGCCGATGTTGGGGAAGGCTCCGGCTTCGCCCACGCCGAAGAGGAAACGGAAGACAATGAGGCTGACGAAGCTCCACGCGACGCCGGTGAGAGCCGTGAAAGCGATCCAAAAAAGGACGATGGTGATCAGGATTCTGCGAGAGCCGAATTTGTCACCGAGCCAGCCGCTCAAGATTTCGAATGAGGCGTAGGCGAGAGAAAACGCGGAGAAGACGTAAGCCATCTGGTTGGGCGTGAGATGGAGGTCAAACTCGATGGGCTCCTGAACCTGGATGATGGCGATGCGGCCGATGTAGGTGAGGGCGGAGAAGCCGCAGAGCCAGGCGAGGACGCGCCAGCGCACACTGGTCGGCTGGAGCTGGGAGGCGCGCTGGTCCGGGTGAGCGTCGGCGGCTGAGTTCATGAGGTTGCTAGGACAAGAAGGGCTTCCAGCGTTCGAGCATCACTTTGAGCTCGGAAATCTCTTCCGGGCGCATGTTGGGAAGGGGCGGGCGGACGGGGCCGGCCGCGAGGCCGACGAGATTCATCATTTCTTTCATGACGGTGACTTCATAGCCTTTTCTGCGGGCGCGGACGGCATAGAGAGGAATCACGTAGTCGTTCATCAGGCGCAGGAGAGTGGAAGAATCTCCGGCAGAGGCGACTTCGTGGAGCAGGAGAGAAAGCTTTGGAGCGACGGTGGCGATGCTTGACGTGTAGGTGCGAATGCCGATGCTGTAGTAGCCAGGGACACAATCGTCGCCGGCGCCGCCGATCCAGTAGAGACGTTCACCCACGCGATTAATGATTTGCTGGTAGCGGCGAATGTCACCTTGCCCATCTTTCCAGCCGATGAGGGTAGGGACTTTTGCGGCCAGACATTCGACCCAGGCAGGCGACGGATTCACCCAGTCGCGGCTGTAGACGAAGAGAGCCAGCGGAGTTGCGGAGCCGATGGCGGCGTAGTAGTCCGCGAGGGCATCGTCATCGGCGTTGGGATAATACGGCGGCAGCGCCAAAATGGCATGGGCGCCGGCTTTTGCCGATTGCTGCGCGAGGTCGATGGCAAGCTGGCGATTGAAGCCCGTGCCGGCGATCACGGGCACGCGGCCGCGCACTTCTTCGACAACGGCTTTGACAACGGCGAGATGCTCGGATGGTGTCAGCGAGTACATTTCGCCGGTACCGCCGGCAGCAACGATGGCGGCGAAGGGATGCTTCAACAAAGCCTGAATGTTCTTTCGGAGGCCGGGGATGTCGAGCGAGAGGTCTGGCTGAAAAGGCGTCACCGGAAATGCAATCGCGCCTCTGAGTTTGCTGCGTAGCTCCTCGGGTTTCATGGGTTCACCATCGTGGCAGGATGCGTTGCCAGTTGGGATCGACGTGCTTGCGCATTTCGGCGGCGTCGTCACGCTTGCGGTAAGGATGAGAAGCATAGCGTTCGCGGCCGCGAGCGAGCTGATCGTAGTCGAGCTCAACGCCGAGGCCGGGCTTGTTCGGGATTCGAACGCAGCCATTAACGATGGGGACGCGACCTCCGGCGACGACTTCGTCGGCGGCTGATTGCCATGGGTAATGTGTGTCGCACGCGTAGGTCAAGTGCGGAGTCGCAGCGGCGGCGTGAGCCATGGCCATGAGCGATACGCCGAGATGTGTGTTCGAATGCATGGAAAGTCCAAGCCCAAACGTGCGGCAAAGCTTACCGAGAGACTGCACTTGCCGCAAGCCGCCCCAATAGTGAGGGTCGCAGAGAACGATCTGGACCGCGCCGGTCTTGAGGTTCTCGGGCAGATCCGAGAAGGAAGTAACGGCCACGTTACTTGCGAGCGGCGTCGTGATGCCGGAAGCGAGCAAACGGTGGCGCACTTCGGCCATGCCGGCAATGCCTGCGGTGGGATCTTCCAAGTAGCCGCCATCCGAGAGTTCTTCCTTCAGCAACTTTCCGACGTGGAGCGAGGTGGCCACGGCCCAAGCGCAATTGGGGTCCATGCGGAGCGGGACGTCTGGACCGAGGCCATCGCGAAGTTGCTTGACGGTTTGGATTTCGACGTCCGGATCGAGGACGCCAGCCTTGAACTTGATGTCGCGGAATCCGTATTCCGCGATCAATTGCTTCGCCTCCCTCACGAGCGCTTCTGGACTGAGCACTTCTCCATACTTGTCAGGGCGGGCGTCGGCGCCTTTGCCACCGCCGCCTGCGTGCTTGTAGAAGGCATAAGCGGAGAAAGGAACTTCATCGCGAGCACGGCCACCGAGGAGGTCGCAGACCGGTTTGCCAACGGATTTTCCAATGAGATCCAGAGAAGCGATTTCCAAGGCGGAGTAGAGGCGGGCTGACTCATCCGCAGGATTTTCACCCGGCACGTGATGGGTTTGCGAACGATCGGCGCTTTTTCCGGCCGGGTCTGCCTCAATCATCGGTAGAAGAAGACCCGCGAGGCGGTATGGATCGGAGCCGATGATTTTTGGACGGAGGGATTCGAATCCTCGGGCAATCGCATCGCCGCCGTGCGTCTCGGCGACCCCCGTGATGCCATCTTCGCTCTTCAGCTCGAGGATGGTGCGGAGAGCGTAGGGCGCGTGAAGCCCGTAGGAGCTGCGCAGAGGCGGGTCGGCGATGGCGATGGTATGGACGCGCAGTTCGACGATTCGCATTAGGTCTCAGGTTAGGTGAGAGAAGGGATTGCGCGCCGGATTCTTTCTGGAGATGCTTGACTCACCGGCAGATGATACAGCAAACGCTCCCGCCGGGGATTCATCTATGTGACGGGACCCGGGTTGAACAGCGCCAAGGCATTGTGCAAGCCCCAGCGATCCGCCCAGGTTTTCTTCCGGCCGCTGGCGACGTCGAGAATGAAGCGAAAGATTTCCCAGCCAATCTCTTGAACGGTAGCGCGGCCGGTTGCAATGCGGCCGGCATCAATGTCGATCAGGTCGGGCCAGCGTTCCGCCAAAGTGGTGCGGGACGAAACTTTCACCACCGGGACTATCGCGAGTCCATAGGGGCTTCCTTCTCCGGTCGTAAAGACGTGCAGGTTCATCGAGGCAAGCTGCTGCGTGCCGCAAATGAAATCGCTTGCCGGCGTGGCTGCAAACACCAACCCTTTCGAGGTGACCTTTTCGCCCTGCGATGCCACCGCCATCAGTGCGGAGGTGCCAGCCTTGGCTATCGAGCCGAGAGCTTTCTCGACGACGTTCGACAAACCTCCGCGCTTGTTCCCCGGCGTGGGATTCGCGCTCCGGTCCGCGGAGCCGCGGGCAAGATAATCGTCGTACCACTTCATTTCGCGAATCAAGGCGCGAGCGACTCCTTCATTGATTGCGCGTGGAGTCAAGAGGTGAACGGCGTCGCGCACCTCGGTGACTTCAGAAAAAATCACGGTTGCCCCGGCGCGCACCAGCAGGTCCGCCGCATAGCCAACCGCGGGATTGCAGGTGACGCCCGAGAATCCATCGCTGCCGCCACATTGCAAGCCTACGGACAGCTCGGACGCGGGCACGGTGCTTCGCTGGCGGCGATTTAGTTGTTCGAGGCGCTTCTCGGCTGCACGCAAGATGGCGGAGACTACTTTGCCGAACCCGCGCTCGTCCTGCATGCGGATCAGGAGCGGGTCGGTTTCCAGGATAGGCAGACGCGAGAAATCATGCTCGGGGAATAGCACAGCGGGCTGCATCTTTTCGCAGCCGAGGCTGACGACGAGCGGGGCTCCACCGAGATTCGGATGCGTGCTGATGTGCTTGATGGTCTGCACGGGAACAGCGGCACCGGGCGCGTCGAGAGCAACGCCGCAGCCGTAGGTGTGGGTGATGGCGACGACATCATCGACGCCCGGAAAGCGCGGGAGGATTTCCTCTTTGATCCGCCGCACTGCGTAATCGACAGTGGGAGCGACGCACTGCACGGTCGTCGTGATACCGAGAATATTCTTTGTCCCTACGCTCCCATCGGCGCTGCGGAATCCTTCAAACGTGTAACCGAGAAGCGAAGGCTGAGGCGCAGGAGGCGCGGTGGCAAGCGGCAAATCATCAAGCGCCGGGGGCCGCGGAAGATCAATGTGGTCTTCATGCACCCACGAACCGGCTTTGATAGGACGAGTGGCAGAGCCGATGGCGTGGCCATAGCGCACCACTGGATCTCCGCAATCCAGATCTCGCAAAGCAACTTTGTGCGCCTGGGGGATAGGCTGGAGCAGCGTCAACCCGTCGGAGAAGGTAGCGCCCGCGGGCAATCCGTCAGGATTTACAATGATGGCGACGTTGTCCCGCTCGTGTACCCGGATATAAAGCGGTTCCACTTCTCTTCCTTTTACAAACGTAGCCGCAGCGGCCTCAGGAGGCAAGACTTGTCCACGCGCTCGACATAACCTGAAAAACAAAACTCGCCGGAGCCGGAGCCGAGCGGCGTACTGACCCTCCTTAGGGAGTCCTTTTCCTTAGCGCCACTAGCTCTGACCCAACTGGGACACCACGGGTCACTTTCACCCGGAGCAGGGCCTCGAACGGTTTCAATTCACCGGTCTTCGAAACGGCGAGCCGCAGGAGAAGTTCTTCCACGGAGTTTTCCCGGCAGACATATTCGACGGCGCCTTGCGTGCCAAATGTTGTCGTGCCGGCCAGGATCATGAGGGAGCGGGTCGGCGTCAACCCCTCCATCAGTCCAATTACGGCGTAGTCTTCTGTGAGCGGAGAGGTTGAAAGGCTGGCGAGAAAGGCTTTCGCTTCACCGGGCTGGGGATGAACGCTGACGATCGCCAAATCGCCCTTGCGAGGCCCGGAACTAACCCGCTCAAAGACAAACTCCTTTGTTCCCGGAATCTCAAGCAGGGTAAGGTTTTCCGAAGGCGAACCAACGAAAATCAGGTCGTTGTTTTTCGCGTCGTCGAGGGAGAACAAGCTCCCGCGCTTCACGCGAAGGCCCCGGTGAAGGGATGCAAAAGCGTGATCGAGATTGTGCACGGCCAGGACTTCACCGACACCGGTGTAGTGGTCCCAAAGCACGTCCCGCGAATCCCGGGCCGAATCGTAATAACGCATGCCGGTCTCCGGACGGCCCACGAAGGCTGCATTGCTGAAGACGGCCCACGGCTCTTCCGGTCCAGTGAGAAAGCCCCTCCAGAAAGTGTGAAGTGCTGCTTGGGCTTGTTGCGTCTCGTCCGCGAGCTGGGTCCCGCCATTCTTCCGATTGACAAGTAGAAAAGCCACGGCAACGACGGAAGCGGCCAAAAGAACAGAAAGGACCAAGACTGCGGTGCCCCACTTCCGCGAAGAGGCGTCTTTCGCCGCTGCATCGTAGCCGGCGTCATGGCGGGAATCGAGAGACGAGCCAGAATGGTTCCGTGGCAATCCGTGGGGGCCCTCGTGGAAAGCAAGGACGTACGTTCCTTTCGGCAGATCAACCCAGATGGGGTCATCGGCGCTCTCGGAAGCATAGTATTCTGCCAACTTCGCGCGAAGGCGCCCGGCCTGCACGCGAACCATGGAATCCAATTGGGGATCGAAATCGGCTTGGCGGCCGAAGACCTCGGTCGCGATCTGGTACTCCTTGAGAGGAGTACCGGGATGATCGAGGGCATGCTTGGCAAGATAGCGAAGCAGCTTGCAGAGAGATTCGGAGCCGTGCAGAGAATGGCTGCTGGCAAGCCTTTCTATCTGTCCAAGTTTCTGAGCGCGGTCGGTCACTTGGACTCCTGTTACATTCATGTAACAAGAGGGTAGCAAGGGGCTCATCTCCATGCAAGGGCGCGGCTTAATTCCTGTAACAGTATCAGACTAAGTGAGACTTCCCTGCGCTGCCAAATAATTGATAGGAAGAACCACAATTATTGGTTTAGGGTGCCGGATTCGGATATTTCCGACGATTTCAGCCGATCTCTATTGCCGGTGCTCGAAGATATCTTTGCGCCTGCTAAGTGGCAGGGTTAAGAGTGGCCAGTGAGTTCGGGTGCGTCTGGCGTGCGGTATTCCGGGTATTGTGAAATCCTTCTAATGCGGTCGAGGAAGAGGAGCCTTATGATTCGGTCTACCCTGCGTTTGGTTTGCTGGGTGTTGGTATTAGTGTCTCTGTCTGTGACGGCGAGGATCTGCTTCGCACAATCCGAGACGGGCCGTTTGCAAGGGACTGTAACCGACCCCAAGGATGCCGTGATTGAGGGCGCCACGGTAACGGTTGTCAATCCCGGAACGGGGCGCCAGGTTTCAGTGCAGACCAATGAGCTTGGATTCTATACAGCCTCGGCGCTGCCACCCGGTCATTACCGCGTGGAAGTTACGCAGAAGGGCTTCAAAAAGACGGTGCGTGAACTTGACGTGCAGGTAGCGCAAATTGGGGTCGCGGACTTCAAGCTTGACGTGGGGGAGGTGACCGAATCGATTACAGTCGAGGCGGGTTCGCCGGTGATTGATTCAGCAGACTCCGCGCTTGGTGAAGTGGTGGAGGGGCGTCAGGTGACCGAATTACCGCTCAACGGCCGAAACTTCACGCAACTTGCCTTGCTGGTACCCGGCGTCACCCGCGGTAACCCGACGGGGGCAGCCACCGGCGCAAACGGCAACGCCGAGACTTTCCGCTTTGGGCAGTCTGGCGGCGCCGCCTTGGCCGTGAATGGCCTGCGACCTCAGAACGATAACTTTATTCTCGACGGAATTGATAACAACGAGACCCTAGTCAACACCATTGTCTTTTTTCCCCCGGCAGACGCGATCGATGAGTTCCGTGTGCAGACCAGCTTAGCGCCAGCGGAGTTCGGCCGTGCTGGCGGCGCCCTCGTTGTCACCTCGATCAAATCCGGCACCAACGGCTACCACGGCAGCGCCTTCTGGTTCAATCGCAACACCAACCTCAACGCGCGAAGCTTTTTCCAGGGACCTCCGACGCCGGGTTTTAACCGCAACCAGTTTGGCGGCACGGTCGGCGGGCCAGTCATCAAAAATAAGTTCTTCCTATTCGGCGATTACGAGGGTCTCCGGCAGAAAATCCCTGGCTCTCCCGAGTACGCGACCGTCCCTACCGATCTGATGCGCCAAGGGAACTTCTCCGAGTTGCTGTCCGCCGCAGGCACGGGTTACTCCAAGACGTTTACGATCCTGGACCCGACCACCGGGGCGCAGTTTATGGGCACTGGCGCACAGCCAAATGTGATACCGAGTAACCGTCTCAATCCCGTTGGTCTGGCTTACATCAAAGCCTTCCCCGAGCCGAATTGTACCCATGCAGCCGACGTGAATTGCTTCTCCGTCTTTCACAACTACAAGAACACGCGAAAGACTATTGAGAATTGGAACGACTTTGACATTCGTGGCGATTACATCTTGAACACGACTAATTCATTCTTCGTGCGCGTCAGCAGAGCAAGAGTCGATCAGACGCTAACGACGCGTCTATCTACACTGCCATCGGGTTTCGGTTCCGGTACGAACTTCAATTATCCCTGGGGCACGTCCATCGGCTGGACTAGCACGATAAATGCGACCCTAATCAACGAAGCCCGCGTCGGGTTTGTCCGCACCACGTACGGCTACATGCCTCCCGGTAATAACACGGATATCTGCGTAAGCCTGGGTATCGTCAACTGCAACACTCCGCTGTTGGGCGGCATTTCACTGAACGGTGGATACAACAGCCAAATTGAATACACCGGGGACTTCGGAACCTATCTCATCCCGCAAACGGGCTACAACGCCAACGACTCGCTCACCTGGATCAAGGGCAAGCACACCTGGAAGTTCGGCGGCAATATAATTCGCCGCCAGCTCAATCTGTTTCGGCCGCTCGCCGGTAAGGGTTACTTCGCCAACGCAGGCGACGGTAACGGCGGTTGCTGCGGCGTCGCCCCCGGCACAGGACACGTTAGTACGAGCTACGAGGTCTCCGATCTGCTGGCAGGCTTCGTGGACGGCTATGCCCACGGGACTACCTTTGGCATGGTCGGGACGCGTAGTTGGGAGAACGGCTTCTTTGCCCAGGATGATTACCGTGTGTCGCCGCGCCTAACCTTAAACCTCGGCCTGCGTTATGACATCCTCACGTGGCCTGTGGAAGTGCTGAACCGCCAGGCGAACTTTGACCTGACCACTGGCGCGCTCACCGTGGCCGGCAGCAACGGCGCTTCGCGCAGCCTTATTCCCAACGACTACCACAATTTTGGGCCGCGTCTCGGCTTTGCCTATCAACTCACCAAAGACGGCAAGACTGTCGTCCGAGGCGGTTACGGATTGTTTTACTTCCTGGATCGCGGCGGTATCAGCAACCAGCTAGCGCAGAATCCTCCCTTCAGCGGAACGAATGGGGTTAGCTACTCCCAAGGAGCTCGAATCACTCTTTCCGGATCCCTTCCTTGCTCGAACACTGTTGCCGGTTGCACGATGGCCCAGCTCAACTCCACGCTAGCGACCGGTCCCCTTCCCAGCGGCGACTTCTCCCCCACCAACCTGAACCTGGCCGCGCCAACCGGCGTCAGTGTGATCGCTGTTTTGCCAGCAAACCTCACCCCCATGGTTTCCCAGTGGAACCTGCAAGTTCAGCATCAGCTCGGTACCAACAGTTCCGCCAGCTTGGCTTACGTCGGCACGCATGGCGCGCGACTCACGCGGAACTACAATGCCAACCAGCAGTTGTTTGGCACGCCCTCGGGTACTAAACTCTTCGCGAATCTGGGCAGCATTACTACTCAGGACAACAGGGGCAAGTCCGACTATCATTCTCTCCAGGCGCAGTACGAACGCAGGCTCACCAACGGGTTGAACTTCACGGGCGCCTTCACGTGGTCGAAGACCATTGATGATGCCTGCGGAGACCTGGATAGCTGCGCTCCGCAGTTCTACAAGAACTTTGCCATCGAACGCGCCCGCTCGAATCAGGATCAGCCCTATCGCCTGGTCCTCAGCTCGCTATATGAGCTGCCGTTTGGGCGCGGCAAGCGCTGGGCCAGCAACGTGTCGAGGGCGCTCGATTACGCTATAGGCGGCTGGCAAGTCAACGGTATCTACGCGTTGCAGGCCGGCCTGCCATTCAGCGTAACGGTAGATGGAAATCCCAGTTCTACGCGCGCAGACCTCGTTGGTAAGCCCAGTGTGAGCCCGGGCAATCTCACCAACTACATCATCGCTGCCGCCTTCGCCAGACCGGCCGAGACCGGACCTTCGAACGCTCGCGTTTTTATTGCTCCTGGTACCTCGGGGCGCGACATCCTGCGCGGTCCAGGAAGCTCGAATATTGACCTCGCGCTTTTCAAGAACTTCCCCCTAACCGAACAGATCAAGGCACAGTTCCGCCTCCAAGCCTACAACCTGACCAACACACCGCACTTCGCCAATCCAGACTCGGATTTTAGCCATGGAACATTCGGACTAATAAACAGCGTTCAGCCGTTCAGTTGGCGTCAGGTCGAGCTCGGCCTGCGGGTTACATTCTAGGTCAAACCACACTCGACCTCTTTCTTGCCTTGGCTAGGGCGGTTTCAAAGGCCGATTTTCGTTTGCCTTGTGCCATGGTTTTCTCTACTCGCTGCGATGCAAGTTGGATGACCCCGCAGCAAGACCAGCGCGCCGGACGCAAGGCAGAGGCGGCCAAAGAGTTCGCGGAAGTAGATCGCCTGAATCGCGAGCACCGTGGGGCAGGAGACGTGGGCGCGGCCCAGCCAAAACCCTGACATCATGCCCACGACCCAAAAGAGGATGCCGTGCAGAAGCCTTCTCCGGATCGCGACGGCTTGCCTGCTCAGCATTGCTTGCGTTCCTCCGGCGGCGTCCGACGGCCCGCAACAAAGCAAGCCCGATTTGCCAAAACCGCAATCGCCTCCCCAATCCGGTGGCGCATCGACAGGAGGCGTCTTTGCTCCAGTATTGGACGAGAAACATCGCCCAATCACCGCCGGAGGATTTGTGGATGGCGCACCCGTCGTGTTTGTGGATGACACCAAGAAATCAGGTTTGGCAAAATTCAATCACGTCTCTGGAACACCGGAGAAAAAGTTCATCCTGGAGGCGCCCGGCTCCGGCGTCGCAATCATCGACTACGACAACGACGGCTGGCCGGACATATACCTTCTAAACGGCTCTACTTTCGACGCGCTGCGCGGCAAGCAGGCGCCTCCGCGAGCCGCACTCTTCCACAACAATCACGACGGCACTTTTACCGACGTAACTGATAAAGCCGGGGTTGCCAACGAGCGCTGGGGCTTCGGCGTGGCCGTCGGTGATTTTGACAATGACGGCTGGCCGGATCTCTACGTTACGAATTACGGCAAGAACCGCCTCTATCATAATAATCATGATGGGACTTTTACTGACGTGGCGGAAAAGGCGGGTGTGGCCCTGGGTGGTTGGTCGTCCGGCGCGACTTTTGGAGATTACGATGGCGACGGCAAGCTGGATCTTTACGTCACCGGGTACGTGAAGTTCGACATCGCCAATCCGCCAATTCCCGGCACTGCTGCGACGCAGTACAGCTTCTGCCAGTATCGCGGCAAACCGGTGATGTGCGGACCGCGCGGATTGCCTGGAGAGCGCAATCATCTTTTCCACAACAACGGGGACGGCACTTTCACCGAGGTAAGCGAGAAAGCAGGAGTCGCCAATGAGAAGGGCTACTACGGATTTGGCGTGGCCTTTGCGGATGTCAACGATGACGGCAAGCTCGACTTAGTTGTGGCCAATGACTCCGTGCCGAACTACGTCTTCATTAACAAAGGCGGCGGCACGTTTGAAGACATGAGTTACCCATCCGGCTTTGCGCTGAAGGATGATGGGCGCGAGCAGGCCTCGATGGGGCTGGGAATTGGGGACTACCAAAACAGTGGCCATCTCTCGCTGTACGTAACGACGTTTTCGGACGACTATTTCGCGCTTTACAAGAACGAGGGCGACGCTAATTTTACGGATGTGAGCTTCCTCGCGGGCGTCGCCGCGGTGACCATCCCATTTCTGGGCTGGGGCACGGGTTTTCTGGACTACGACAACGACGGGTGGAAAGATATCTTCGCTGCCAACGGCCACGTCTATCCGGGGGTGGACCAGAACGACTGGGGCATGACCTACGCGCAGCGCCCGCTGCTTTTCCGTAACCTCGATGGAAATAGGTTTCAGGTTGTGCCGGCGGCGACGAACAGCGGCCTGGCTGTGGTGGTCTCCGCCCGAGGCGCGGCGTTCGGAGACCTGTTCAATGACGGGAAGATCGACGTGGTGCTGAACAACATCGACGGCCCGCCAACTTTGCTGAGAAATGTCGTCAACAACGGAAACAACTGGGTGGATCTGAAGCTTGTCGGCGGCCCCAAAGGTCCGCGGGATGCCATCGGCGCGAAAGCATTCCTGACGGCCAACGGAGTGACTCAGCGCAACGATGTAATCAGCGGCGGCAGCTACTGCTCCAGCAACGATTTAAGGCTCCACTTCGGTCTTGGCAAAACCAAGCGCGTGGAAAAGTTGGAGATTCGCTGGCCCGATGGAATCCGCGAAAACGTCACGCTGTCCGGGATTAACGGCATCTTTACAATCGTCGAAGGACAGGGCGCGAAGGAAGGGCAACCGAAGTGATGGTTCTACTCAGACTAATTCTGGCTACCGCGGCAATCGTTTTGGCGGCGGCCAGCGGTTTTGCGCAGCAGAAAAAGGCCGCTGCCGCACCCGCACAGGCAGACGCTGTCACTGAGAAAGCTTTGCGTTCAGCGGGGGATCTTGTTCAAAGCGGAAAGTTTCAGGAAGCGGAACCGTTTGCGAAGGAAGCTGTAAGAGCCGCCCCTTCCTCGGCGGTGGCTCATAATCTGCTGGGTTTTGTGTTCGAGCAGCTCAAAGAACTAACATCCGCCGAAGCACAATACCGTCAGGCTGTTCGTCTCGATCCCGGCTTCGCCGCGGCGCACGGAAATCTGGGAAACCTTCTTCTCCAACAGGGCAAGTTGCTGCCTGCGCGGAAAGAGTTAGAGCTGGCCCTCAAACTTGACCCCAATAACGCGCGAGCGCACTACAACATGGGCATGGTGCTCGCCCCTCTGAAGGAATACTCCGGGGCCGCCGATGAGTTCAACGCCGCGCGTAAACTCCAGGGTGATGAACCGGCGATTACATTCTTGTATCTGCGCGCGGCCCTCAAAGCGAATCGGCTTGACGAGGGATTGGAAGCCGCAGACGAATTAGCCAGAGTCAATCAACAAAATCCTCCCTTGCTCTTCAATCTCGCACTCGTCCTGGCGGAAGGGGAGCAGTACGAGGCCGCAGCCGAGCTATTTTCGCGGGTAAACCAGCTTCACCCGAAAACTCCCGAAGTGCTGTATAACCTGGGCGTCGCTTATCACAACCTAAAGCGTCTCGACAAGGCCGCTGACGCATTGTCCGAGGCGGCGGACTTGAAGCCCGAAATCCCAGAAGCGCATTTTCGGCTTGGGCTCATCGCATCCGAGCGTCTGGATCACGACAACGCAATTCTGGAATTCAAACACGCGACCGCCCGCGCTCCAGACCGCGCTCAGTATCACTTCGTGCTGGGACGCGAAGAGTTCGCGATTGGCAATTGGGAGTTGGCTGCAAAAAGCTATAGACGCGCCGCCGTACTCGACCCAAGGCAAGCGCTCTACGCTCTCAGTCTGGGTGATGCGCTGTTTCGAGCGGAGAACTACGCTGAAGCCACCGCCGCTTTCGAATCCGCGGCAAAACTCGATCCCGGAACGGAAGATATTCAGTATCTGCTCGGATACTGTTATCGAGCGCAGGGGCAGTTTGACCTGGCGAAAGAACATCTTCAGGAGCAGCTCCGGCTCAATCCGAAACATGTCAGGGCGCGCGCGGGATTCGGTTTTGTCTTGCTTGAAGAGGGTGATCTCGCAGGTGCACAGAAGGAGCTCGAACAGGCGGTTACGCTGGACCCCGAAAACGTGGACGCGCTTTTTGACTTAGCCCGCACATACGCGAGAAACAAACAGAATGACAAAGCGATGGAGTACTTCGAACGAGTCCTGAAATTGAGCCCTGATAACACGCAGGCTCACTATCAACTTTTCCTGTTGTACACCCGGAGCAAGCAAGCAGAGAGGGCCAGCGCGGAATTGGAACGCTTTCACCGCCTTGAGGAGCTGGAAAAGATGGTCCGCCGAGAAGAAAGCACCATCACCAAGACGCGACGCGCGGAAGCCGAGCAAGCGGAACATTCATCCACGAAAGAGACCGCGCCTCCAAATACCAAGTTGAGATGAGGCATCGCAAGGAAATTTCCACTCGAGAGGTGATTGAGATGTCTTTCCGAAGATCGTTGCTTCCTGCGCTCCTCCTGCTGGCGCAGTTGCTCCCCGCCATGGCCCAGGCGCAGACCGCCCCTGGCGGGCCGGGAACGGCGCCCACGTGGACGCCCGGGAGCAAGGAAGCAGTGGGCACCGCAACTTCCACGGAATCGCGAGTTTGGTTCACTCTCCAGGGCGGCGTGCTGACGGAAGTCTACTATCCGCGTCTCGACACCGCCGATGTGCGCACACTCGAATTTGCCGTGAGCGACGGCAAAACAGTGTGGACGGAGTCGCGGGATCTGCTGCACTCCATCGAGTGGGTCAACCAGAATGCGCTGGTCTACCGGCAAACGAGCCGGGACACGGCCGGCCGGTTCTTGCTGACGAAAACGTATGTCACGGATCCACAGCGCAATACGCTGATGATTGACGTGACGTTTAGCGGACCAGCCGGCACTTCGCTCTATGTCCTTTACGATCCGTCACTCAAGAATTCCGGCTACGGCGATACGGGATACACACAAGAGGGCGCGTTGATCGCGCAGAAAGAAAATATTGCCACCGCATTGCTAAGCAGCGGCGGATTTGCACAAATGTCCAGCGGATTTGCCGGCGCGAGCGATGGGCACACCGATTTGCTGCTCCATCAGCGGCTGGAGTGGAGCTACGCGCGAGCGGAGAACGGAAATGTCCTGCAAGCGGCGAAGATTCCGTCGGCGGCACATTTCACTCTGGCTCTGGGATTCGGCGCGACGCCGGCGGCGGCGCTCGAAAGCGCGCGCGCGAGTTTGCAACGGGGCTTTGCCGCGGTCAGCGCAGAGTACGTTCAGGGCTGGACTCAGTACTTGAGCGGGTTGCGCACCGTGAGGGAACGTTACCGCAGCGAATTTCAGCTCGCGGCGATGGTCCTGAAGGCACATGAGGACAAGACCTATCGCGGCGCAATGATCGCTTCGATGAGCATTCCGTGGGGATTCGCGGTGCTTGCGGATAAACCAAATGTCGGCGGCTATCACCTGATTTGGGCGCGCGATCTTTACGAAGTGGCAACAGCTTTGTTGGCTGCCGGTGACAAGGCTGCTGCTGAACGAGCGCTGAATTATCTGCTCACTGTGCAGCAGAAATCCGATGGCAGCTTTCCGCAGAACAGTTGGCTTGACGGGCGCCCCTACTGGACCGCCCTGCAGATGGATGAAGTTTCCTATCCCATGATTCTTGCCTGGCAGTTGGGAAGGACGGATCGCGACACTTGGGAGAAGCACATCCGGCCAGAAGCTGAATTCGTCGTGGCCCACGGCCCGGCGACGCAGCAGGAGCGCTGGGAAGAAGTCTCCGGGTATTCTCCGTCGACGATTGCGGCGGAAATTGCGGGGTTGGTGTGCGCGGCGGAGATCGCTCGCAAAAATGGCGCGAGCCAGGACGCCGATCGATACTTGCGGACGGCGGATGAATGGGCCGGGAACATCGAGAAATGGCTGGTAACCACGACCGGCCATCTGGGCGGGCCGCTCGCTTCGCAGGGCTACTACATGCGCATCAACAACAACACGGACGCGAACGACGGCTACAAACTCGACGTTCACAATGGCGGGGGCGTTTGGGATGAACGTGACGTGGTGGATGCAGGTTTCCTCGAGCTGGTGCGTTTGGGAATTCGGCGTCCCGACGACGCGACCATTGCGCGGTCGCTGCAGGTCATCGATTCCACGATCCGCATCGAGACGCCGAATGGGCCCAGTTTTCGCCGCTACAATCACGACGGATACGGCGATACGTTTTTCGGGGGGCCGTGGCTAAGCGAGGGCGTGGGCCGCCTCTGGCCGATTTTCACCGGTGAGCGCGGAGAATACGAAGTTGCGAGAGGGCGGGACGCGAGCCTCTACCTGGATTCGATGCTGCGTTTTGCGAATGCCGGAGGAATGATCCCGGAGCAGGTGTGGGATCGCGCCGAGGCCACGCCTGCGAAGTTTGTGTTTGGCTCGGGAACGGGGAGCGCCACGCCACTCGCGTGGAGCATGGCTCAGTTCATTCGGCTGGCGGTCTGCGCGGAGGAAAAGCGAGTCATCGAGCAACCTGACATCGTCGCTGCGCGTTTCCTGAAAGACAATCGCTGAAGGCCGGCAGAAATCCAGCGCGTGTTATACTCCGGCGCGTTTCCGTGGAAGTGTGGGTTTATTATCAGCCCACCTGGAAAAGACTGCGGGACTCGTGATCACTCTGCCGGAACAATTCAACGTTGCCACGCATTTTGTGGATCGAAATGTCCTCGAAGGAAGAGGACGAAAGATTGCGGTTGAATGCGGCGACGAGCGAGTGAGTTACCAGCAACTGCTGGAGCGGACGAACCGGGTTGGAAATGCGCTTCGTCTTCTGGGAGTGCGGCCGGAAGAGCGCGTCCTGCTCCTGCTTTTGGATGGGCCGGACTTCCTGTACAGCTTCTTCGGAACGATCAAGATTGGCGCCGTCGCTGTTCCCACCAATACGTATTGGCGGCCGCACGAGTACGAATATGCGCTGAACGACACGCGTGCCCGCGTGGCGCTGGTCAGCCCGGAACTCTTGCCGCAACTCGAATTGATTCCCAAAGAACGATTGCCGTATTTGCGTGAAATCGTGGTTGCGGGAGAAACAAGCGACCCTTATCCCTGCCTGAGTAAGGTCATGGAGGCCGCATCCCCGGAGCTAAAGGCGGCCGCCACAAGCAAAGATGATGCTGCGTTTTGGTTGTACTCTTCCGGGAGCACCGGCGTCGCCAAAGGCTGCATCCATCTGCATCACGATATGGTGGTATGTTCGGAACTGTACGCCAAGGGCGTCCTGCAGATGAATGAGCGCGACCGTTGTTACAGCGTCGCACGGCTGTTTTTCGCGTATGGATTGGGGAACACCGGATATTTTCCGCTGTCCTGCGGAGCGACGACGATTCTTTCCCCGGCCCGTCCAACTCCCGCCAGCATCTATGCGGACATCGAGCGTCGCAGGCCGACATTGTTTTTTTCCGTGCCCACAAATTATGCCGCCTTGCTGGCCTATCATCGCGAAGACGGAAGAGAGTTTGACCTTTCGTGTGTGAGACAGGCCGTTTCTGCAGGCGAGGCCCTTCCCGCGGCATTGTTCGATCGATTCAAAGAGCGTTTTGGCGTGGAGATTCTGGACGCGCTGGGCTCCACGGAAACTTTGCACATGATGATTTCTAACCTTCCCGGCGAAGCGCGGCCTGGATCGAGTGGCAAGATCATTCCGGGGTACGAAGCCAAGATTTTGGACGAAAAAGGAAACGAGGCAGCACCAGGAGAAATCGGCGATCTTCTGTTCAAGGGGGACGCCACTTGCGCGGGCTACTGGAACCAGCATGACAAGACGAAGCAAACCTTTGAAGGCCAGTGGTATCGAACGGGAGACAAATACTACCGGGATAAAGATGGCTACTACTGGTATGCGGGACGCGCCGACGATCTGTTCAAGGTCAACGGCCGCTGGCTGAGTCCCACGGAAGTGGAGAGCGCCTTGATTGCGCATCCGGCGGTCCGGGAAGCGGCGGTTGTGGTGTGCGACGATGAGAATGGTCTTACGAAACCGGCGGCCTATGTAGTCGTCAACGCAGAATTCACCCCAGGAGATAAGCTGGCGCGTGAGCTCCAGGACTGGGTTGCACAACAGTTGAGCGGCTACAAGAGCCCCCGGCGGATAGAGTTTTTGACCGAGCTGCCAAAGACCGCAACGGGAAAATTACAGCGGTTTAAGCTTCGAGAGATTGAAGATCGGCGACGGCGAAGTCAGTCTCCTTAACCGATGCGGGAACTAAACGGCCCCGGCAGAAGCTCAGGAATACAAAGCGCTGGCGTCAGCGGACATGCCAGCAAGATCGCTGATGGTGCTGGGCGGTCCTTGCACCACGAATCGCCGATGATACAGCAACAGCGCGCGAAGTCCGGCGAGTTCCTCGCCGCCCCCGGCCCTGCCCGGACCACCGTGGAGACAACTGGGCACAACGTTGCCGTGGCCGGTGTGCTGGGCGCCGACCGATGAATCCACAACCATCACTCGGCCGTGAAGGTCACCGATTCCGAGGACGATGTTTCGAAGGAAGGCAGCATCGTTCGAAAAAACGGAGGACACGAGTGAACCCAAACTGCGACGCGTGACCGCAATGAGATCTTCGGGGTTGTCGTAAGCAACGAGCGTTGCCGCGGGACCGAACACCTCGAAGTCGTGAACGAACTTTGCGTCGAGGCCATTCGCACACGAAAGAAGCGTTGGTTGCACGAAAGCCGATTTCTCCGAATCGGCGTCGACCGGTTGAAAGCGCTCGTCGCCGCCAAACAAAACGGAGCATTCCTCTTTCAGCTTCCTCAGCCCCTCAAAGCAAGCGGCCTGTTGCGCCTTGTTCACCACCGGTCCCACCTTCACTTCCGCGTTCCGGGGATTACCGACTTTCATGGAGCTCAATCGTACGGATACGGCATCGCCAAATGACGTGAGATACGGACGCGGAACTATCACCCGCCGGATTGCCGTGCATTTCTGCCCGGCCTTTAGCGTCATTTCTCTGGCGACTTCCTTGACGAGCAATTCGAACACATCGTTTCCGGGAGCTGCGTCCGGGCCAAGAATGGCGGAGTTGATGCTATCAGCTTCGATGTTGACGCGGACCGACCGGCGCAAGATATTTGCGTTCGAACGAATGCGCGCGGCGGTCTCCGCGGAGCCGGTGAAGGAAACGATGTCGCCTTCGCCGGCATGGTCGAGCAGGTCGCGCGCAGAACCACACAGAATGGAAATTGCTCCGGGTGGCAGGATTTCTGCTTTTACGATGTCTTCTACCATGCGGTGCGCGAGCCAGGCCGTTGGCGAAGCAGGTTTCACGACGACGGGAACGCCGGAGAGCAAAGCGGGGGCTGCTTTTTCGCAGAGTCCCCAAGCCGGGAAATTGAATGCGTTGATGAAAATGGCTACGCCTTTTGCTGGAAGAAGAAAATGTTGCCCCACGAAAGCGCCGCTCTTGGAGAGCGGCACCACCGCGCCTTCCTTCAACATCTTCCCTTCTTCGAGCGCACGGCCGATCTTGGCGTAATACTTGATAGTGTAGATCGCGCCATCCACATCGAAAGAGGCATCGGCTTGCGTGGCCCCGGAATTGAGCAAGGAGATGCGAAAGTATTCGTCGCGATTGGCTGTCAGGACCTCGCCGACTTTCGCGAGCAGGTCGGCGCGCTCGCGGTAGGTGAGTTGTTGAAGCGCCGGTCCACCTTGCGAATTGGCGAACCCGAGAGCCGCCTTGACGTCGATGTTCTGCGAAGAAATGCGCGCAAGCTCCTCTCCCGTCACCGGATCGAAGAGCGGTTCGCCAGCGCCAGCGCCTTCTTTCCACTCGCCTGAAACATAGTTTGGCAGCTTCATCTGAGGTCCTCCGAAGCGGGAGCAAGTATATGCGCGAACTTCAGCAAGTGAAGGCAGTCTCTGTCTCAGCGAACGAGCTCCCTTTGCGTTCTGCATTATACTGCATATCGGCGTTGGACGTGCCCATGGTTTTCGGCGTTAAATCCCAATCATTTTCCAGTAAATGGTTGACAATAATAGCTTTGACTTCAAGAGTGCAGATGACCGCGGGCGGCCGACGGCGTTATAGGAAAGAACCCGGTTCTCTCTTGACCCAGGCACCAGAGAATGTATTATACTGCATCCTGAGTTTGAATCTTGGCCGGCATGCCTACAGGCACCGATTCCAATCCCGCACCGCGAATCCCGCCGATTCGCGAAGAGGATTTTCTGCTCTTCCTGGGCAAGCGCGTCCGGGAACTCCGCAGCCGCCGGGGCATGACGCGCAAAATGCTCGCGCGGGAAGCCGACGTCTCGGAGCGTCATCTGGCACAGCTTGAGGCTGGAGAAGGAAACGTCTCGATCGTGCTGCTGCGCAGAATCTCCGCGTCGCTCAGTGTATCGCTCGCGGAGCTGTTTGCTCCCGAAGCCGAAGAGCCGGCGACGAAGCAATTGATCCAACGATTTCTGGAGCGTCTTCCGGCTCACCGTCTCGATGACGTGGTGTTTCGCCTCACGCGTGACTTGGGTCACGAAGAAAAGATGCGGCGAAAGCGCATCGCCCTGATTGGACTGCGGGGAGCGGGCAAGTCGACGCTCGGCTCGAAATTGGGCCGGGAAACGAACAGTCCTTTCATTGAGCTCGATCGTGAAATTGAAAGGGACACCGGCATGCCTTTGGCGGAGATTTTCTCGCTCTATGGGCAGTCTGGTTATCGGGCAATCGAAAGGCGTACCCTAGAAAGGGTGTTGCGGGAATGCGATCGCGCGGTTGTTTCCGCCGGGGGCGGCGTGGTCTCGGAAAAAGAAACGTACGACTATCTTCTGTCTAACTGCTACACCGTTTGGATCAAAGCGCAGCCCGAGGAACATATGTCGCGGGTCATCGCGCAAGGCGATTTTCGCGCCATGGCGGCGAGCGATCAGGCCATGGAAGACTTGCGGCGCATTCTTTCGGCGCGCGAGCCGCTCTATCGAAAAGCGGATCTTTCGCTTGATACTTCGGGCGATTCCCCGGAAGAGAGTTTCGCGAAATTGAAGCTGGCTTTGCAGAGCGCTCTTCAGTAGGAGGATCTCGTGGACGTTGTGGCTACACAAGAGCCCAAGGCAACAATGGATGCCGTGGACTTTCAGACCGACCCCTCGCGTTACAAGCATTGGCGGCTGGGCTTCGAAGGGCCGGTGGCGACGTTGACGATGGACGTCGCGGAAGACGGCGGATTGCGGCCGGGATACAAGCTGAAACTTAATTCCTACGATCTCGGCGTGGATATCGAACTGCACGACGCGCTGCAACGAATTCGCTTTGAGCATCCGGAGATTCGTTCCGTCGTCATTACCAGCGCGAAGAACCGCATTTTCTGTTCCGGCGCCAACATTTACATGCTCGGTCTTTCTTCACACGCTTGGAAAGTGAACTTCTGCAAGTTCACAAATGAGACGCGGAACGGCATCGAGGATTCTAGCGCACACTCTGGCCTCAAATTCCTCGCCGCTTGCAATGGCACCACGGCCGGCGGCGGCTACGAACTAGCGCTCGCCTGCGATGAAATCGTTCTTGTGGATGACCGCTCGTCCGCGGTCAGCTTGCCGGAGCTTCCCTTGCTCGGTGTGCTGCCTGGCACAGGCGGCCTGACGCGCGTCACAGACAAGCGCAAGGTACGCCGGGATCATGCCGACATGTTCTGCACGAATCCGGACGGCGTCCGCGGACAAAGAGCCAAGGATTGGCGGCTCGTCGATCACGTGGTCAAGCCGCAGCAGTTTGCGGAGCAGGTGAAACAGCGCGCTTTGAAGCTGGCAGAGCCGAGCGACCGGCCCGCCCATGCAAAGGGGATCGCGCTGACGCCACTGAAGCGCAAAGCTGATGAAGCGGGGCTCCATTACGAATTTGTCGACGTGCAACGGAATCGCGCCGCCCGAACTGCCACGCTGACAGTCCGCGCGCCGGAGTCCTTCGTCGAGGACACTGTCGAAAAGGCTTTGGCAGCGGGAGCGAACTGGTGGCCTCTACAGATGGCGCGAGAACTGGATGACACCATCCTGACGCTGCGCACCAGTGAACTCGACCTGGGGCTGTGGATCATCCGTACAAAAGGAAACGCCGGCGCGGTCCTCGCGATCGACGAATTCATCTTAAAAAACCAGGACAATTGGTTTGTTCGCGAAGTACTCGGCATGATGCGCCGGACCTTCGCGCGAATTGATGTCACTTCGCGTTCGATGTTCTCGATTGTCGAGGCGGGCTCTTGTTTTGCAGGCACGCTGCTGGAATTAGCGCTGGCCGCGGACCGCATCTATATGAGGGACATGCAGGATGGCGAGGAAACCGCCACGGTGCAACTCGTGACCGCGGCGCCGGACGACCTCGATTGGGAAGACGAGCTGCGCCAGGCGATTGAGTCACGCGCCGCACTTTCGCCCGATGCTCTCACAGGACTCGAGGCGAATCTCCGTTTTGGAATCACGGAGACTCCTGAGACACGCATCTTCGGCCGGCTTTCGGCATGGCAAAACTGGATCTTTGTTCGCCCCAACGCTGTTGGTGCGAACGGCGCGCTGAAAGTGTATGGAACGGGTGCGCCGGTGAAATTCAATTGGGAGAGGGTTTAGGCGCCAGGTCTTGACTCGCATACTGAGGGGATCGCGATGATCAATTACACGGAAAAAATTCCGAACAATGTCGATTTGGGGAGGGACCGCGTCTTGCAGCGCGCCCTCGAGCACTGGCAGCCGGCGTACATGGGTTGGTGGTACGACATGGGGCCGAACGAAAGCCACAACTTCGACGTCTACCTGCGCACGGCGGTGAGCGTGGAGCCCGATGGCTGGGCGCAATTCGATTACGTGAAGATGCCCGAGTACCGCTGGGGAGTTTTTCTGCAGCCGCGCGACGAAAAGCGCCTGGTGAACTTCGGCGTTCACAAAGGTGACCCCGCGTGGCAAGAGGTGCCGGGCGAATATCGCTCGACGCTCCGGCGCGTCATCGTGACACAAGGTGATACCGAGCCTGCTTCGGTCGAGCAGCAGCGCATGCTGGGATTCTCTTGCCCTTCCATGTATGACCTGCGGAACATTTTTCAGGTAAACGTCGAAGAGGGTCGCCACCTATGGGCCATGGTGTACTTGCTGCACCGTTACTTCGGGCGCGACGGCCGCGAAGAGGCGGAAGCGTTGCTCGCGCGGCGCTCCGGAGATGCCGACAATCCGCGCATTCTCGGCGCGTTCAATGAGCCGACGCCCGACTGGCTTGCTTTTTACATGTTTACGTTTTTCACCGACCGCGACGGCAAGTTCCAGCTTTGCGCGCTCGCGGAATCCGGCTTCGATCCGCTCGCGCGGACGTGCCGCTTCATGCTGACCGAGGAAGCGCACCACATGTTCGTCGGCGAAACAGGAGTGGGCCGCATCATTCAACGAACGTGTGAAGTGATGAAGGAAAACAAAGTCGAGGATCCGTCAGACGTGCGTGCGCTGGGAGTGATCGATCTTCAAACCATTCAGAAATACCTGAACTTCCACTACAGCGTTACTCTGGACCTCTACGGCTCCGACGTTTCTTCAAACGCCGCGAATTACTATACGAGCGGCCTCAAGGGGCGGTTCCGCGAAACGAAGCTCGATGACGATCACGTGCTGAGCGAAGCTCAATACCCAGTCTTCGAAGTTGCGGGAGGCAGAATCGCCGCTAGGGACGTGCCGGCGCTGACAGCACTGAACGAGCGCCTCCGGGATGATTACATCGACGAGATCGCGGACGGAGTTGGCCGGTGGCAGCGAGTCATCGACAACGCGGGCATTCCGTTTCGATTGACGCTGCCCCACAAGGGATTCCACCGCGCGATTGGGAATTTCGCCGGACACTTCATCAGCCCTGCCGGAGAAGTCTTGAGCGAAGAAGCCTGGAAGAAACATGAATTCGAATGGATGCCGAGCCCGAAGGATCACGCCTACGTGCAGTCCCTGATGATCGGCCGGGTTGTGGAGCCGGGCAAGTTTGCGAATTGGATTGCTCCACCGGTTCGCGGTATCAACAATAAGCCGCTGGACTTTGAATATGTTCGTTTCAACTGATGCGCCGTCTCTTCAGGCGTGAGTTGATACCCGCAGCATGGCGTTGACACCAGAGCGAGCCATTTGTGAAAGTGTGGACTCGCCGTAAGCTCGCGGGAGCCTGATTGCGGCTTCCTCTCCCCCTAAAGGACGGAGTTCTTGCAACCGATCATCGACATCCACATCCACATCATGCCCTATCACATGATGAAGCCTTCCGCGCTCGAACTGATGAAGCGCGGCCGCAAGGACTACGCCGATGTGGAACGCTACTGTGCGGACCCAAGAGTATTTCTTGGGCTGCTCGATCAGCTGGGCGTGGAACGCGCCGGGCTGATCAATTATGTCGCTCCGCAGATTATCGGTTTTACGCCCGATGCAAACGATTGGATAGCAAAGTATTGCAAGGCAGCGCCCGACCGACTCATCGCGTTTGGAGGCGTGCTCCCGGGGACGGTGGCCGATCCCGGCGCCGAAGTGGACCGCATCGCGAAGCTCGGGATTCGCGCCATCAAGCTCCATCCTTCTCACCAGGCGCTCTCGCCGAATGATTACATGGACGGCAATCGCGGACTGGCTGCGGTCTACGAAAGGGCTCAGGCCAACGGCATGCCGGTGATGATTCACACGGGAACCTCGATTTTTCCGGGGGCGAGAAATCTTCACGCGCAACCGCTGCTGTGCGATGACATCAGCATCGATTATCCGAATCTCGTCGTCATCCTTGCGCACGGTGGACGGCCGCTGTGGATGGAGGAGGCATTTTTCCTCGTGCGCCGGCACAAAAACATGCATATGGATATTTCCGGGATCCCGCCGCAGAAGCTTCTGGAATATTTTCCGCGGATCGAAGAAATTGCCGACAAGGTTCTGTGGGGCACGGACTGGCCGGGACCCGGCGTGCCGGAAATCAAAGGCAACATTGAGAAATTCAACGCCTTGCTGATTCGCGAGGATGCCAAGCGAAAGATTCTCTACGACAATGCGGCGAAGCTGTTCCCGCCCTGAGGCAGCGGAGAAACAAAGGCATAACTGCGTTTTCCCTGGCGTGTGTCTGCGCCGCCCGCCACCCTTGCGACTCTTTCTAGCCATCATACGACGTGCGTGCACCCGTTGACCTGAACAGCTGTTCATTTTCTGAACATCTGTTCAGATTTCATTGACATCCGGCGAGCCGCCGTGTTACCTCTAGTAGAGGAAAACCATGGCGGCCCGCGAGAAGCTCACGCCGGGGAGCGCATTTGCCACGCAGCCAACCGACAAATCGGGGCAACGGACGTCTTCGAGGGCGTTATCTGGCGCGGCGTTTGGAGATTCTGCGCGCCGCCGGGCGTGAGTTTCGTGTACGTGGATTCGCGCAAACCGGCATGCGCGATATTGCCGCCGCGGCTTTGCTCTCGCCTGCAAACCTCTACAACTACTTCCGTGGAAAGCACGAAATCCTCTTTTTCTGCCAGGACAACTCTCTCGACCGCATCATCGGAGCGCTCGAAAAGGCCCGCCGGTTCAAGTCCTCTGCCGCAGAAAAGCTGCGTTTTGTCATCATGTCTCATTTGCGTTGTGTCCTCGACGAAGTGGAAGGCTCCGCGGCGCATTATTTGACCAGCGCTTTGCCGCCCGCGATGCAAAGGCGATTGGTAGCCAAGCGCGATCGCTACGAAGAAGGCGTGCGGCAGCTAATTGTCTCCGGCACGCGATCCGGTGAGTTTGTCGCTTGCGACCCGGCGCTCGCCGCGCGCGCCATGCTGGGCGCACTGAACTGGAGCGTGTTGTGGTTTCGTCCCGAAGGCGCTCTCAGCGCGGCTGAAATCGCCGAAGGATTTGCTGACTATCTGATTCGTGGTTTGCTGGCAAAACCCGGCGCCCTCCGGCGCGCGTCCTTGGCCAAGAAGTCGCAACGCACGAAACAAAGACCATTCCCGCAACGCCTGCTGGAGCGCGCGGCAGCCCGATGATCCGCCCAAGAGGTGATTCACGATGACCACATTTCCCGCCGAATCGCAGAAAACATCGCACATTCGCATTACGCTCAACGGAGAACTGACTGACGTCTCTTTCGCGCCCTACAAAACGTTGCTCGAGGTGCTTCGCGAAGATCTCGGCCATACCGGCACGAAACACGGCTGTGAGCTGGGTGAGTGCGGCGCATGCGCCGTTTTGCTCGACGGCAAGCCGGTTCTTTCCTGTCTCGTGCTGGCGCTCGAGTGCGGTGACAAAGGCGTTTTGACCGTAGAAGGCCTCGGAGCCGATGGAACCCTTCATCCGTTGCAGGACGCATTTGCGGATCTGGGCGCGGCACAATGCGGCTATTGCACGCCGGGCATTCTGGTGACCGCGAAAGCTCTGCTCGATCAAAATCCTCATCCGACTCGCGATCAGATTCGCGAGGCGCTCTCCGGGAACCTGTGCCGCTGCACAGGCTACCTTCAGATTTTTGAGGCGGTCGAAGCCGCGATGCTCAAGATGAGCGGACAGAAGGAATCCACCGTCTAGAATTCCAGGGCGCAGCGGTGCGCCGCCCGGCCATGAGGAGGCCATTTGCAGGATCAGAGGGATTTGCCCAAACAGCCGGCTGAGAAATTGCAAGCGCAAGGTCAAGAGTTGCGCGTAATCGGCGTCCCCCGGCGAAGAGTCGACGCCCGCGCGAAGGTGACGGGCCAGACGCGCTTTGCCGACGATATCTTCCTGCCGCGTATGGCCCACTGCAAACTGCTGCGCTCACCGCATCCGCACGCGCGCATTCGCAAAATCGACGTATCCCGTGCGCTCGCTCACTCCGGCGTTTATCTGGTTCTGACAGGGAGAGACCTCCCCATCGAGTACGGAATTCTTCCCGTCAGCCAGGACGAGCAGGCGCTTTGCCTTGATCACGTGCGCCACGTGGGAGACCCGGTTGCCGCCGTCATCGCGCGCGAAGAGCTGACGGCGTTTGAGGCTTTGGACTTGATCGATGTCGATTATGAAATCCTCGCTACGATCTCCAGTTCTGTGGAAGCCATCGCAACCCCCGAGCCCCGCATTCACGACTACGGCGATGAAGGGAACATTCACAAGCGCGTATCACTCGAGTTTGGAAACGTGGAGCAGGGCTTCGCGGAAGCGGACGAGATCTTCGAAGACGTTTTTTTCTACCAAGGCAGCACGCATCTCTCCATCGAGCAACACGCTGCGGTCGCCATTAAGGATCCCGAGGGCAAGCTGACGATTTGGTCGAGCACGCAGACGCCGCATTATTTGCACCGCGCTCTGGCCAAGGTGCTGCAAATGCCGCCGGCACACATTCGCGTGATCGCCACGCCCAACGGCGGCGGTTTTGGAGGAAAGAGCGACCCGTTCAATCACGAAATTGTCGTCGCCAAAGCGGCGCTGCTTCTGGACCGGCCCGTCAAGATTTGCCTCACGCGCGAAGAGGTTTTCTACTGTCACCGGGGGCGCCATCCCGTGCTGATGAAATTCAAGACTGGTGTCAAGAAAGACGGCACGATCACCGGAATGCATCTTCAGACGCTGATCGACGGCGGCGCGTACGGTTCATACGGCGTCGCTAGCACGTTTTACACCGGCGCTCTGCAGACGACGACCTACCATATTCCGCGTTATCGCTTTCAAGGCTGCCGCACCTTCACCAACAAGCCGCCCTGCGGACCCAAGCGCGGCCACGGCACGGTGCAGCCGCGCTTTGGCCAGGAAGTCCAGCTCGATAAGATCGCCGAGAAGCTCAAGCTCGATCCCGCCGATCTGCGTCTCCGCATCGTTGAGTCCCCCAACACGGTGACGGCAAATTTTCTCCGCCTCGGAACGGTAGGTCTCGCCGATTGCATTCGCCGTGTTGTGGAGGTCTCCGGCTGGAAAGAGAAATTCCGCAAACTCCCCGAAGGGCGTGGCGTGGGGCTCGCTTGCTCCGCTTATCTGACTGGCGCGGGGCTTGCCATCTACTGGAACAAAATGCCGCACTCCGGAGTGCAGCTTAAATTTGATCGCGGTGGCGGCGTCACTCTTTTCTGCGGTGCCACCGAAATTGGGCAGGGTTCTGACGACGTTCTCGCAGGAATCGTCGCCGAGGTTCTGGGCATCGACCCGTTCGACATCCGGCTCTATACCGGCGATACGGATTTGGGGCCTGTGGACTTGGGCTCCTACTCCAGCCGCGTCACAATCATGGCCGGCAACGCGGCTTTGCAAGCCGCCGAACGCGCCAAAATCCTGATCGCCGAAGCTGTCGCGCATCGTCTCCAGGTCCCTATGGATCGTTTGCGTTTCGCGGACAGACGCGTCTTTGATTCCGCCGCGCGCGAAAAAGGCGTGACCTTCCAGGAAGCCGTGTGTCTCGCGGAAGCTCGCTTCGGCACCATCGGCACCGTTGGTTCCTACACGCCGCCAAAGTCTCCCGCGCTTTACAAAGGCGGCGGCGTGGGCCCGTCTCCCACCTATTCCTATTCTGCTGCGGTCGTCGAAGTCGTTGTAAATCCTGTGACCGGATGGATCACTGTACCCACGATTTGGATTGCACATGACATCGGCCGCGCGCTGAACCCCACGCTTGTGCGCGGTCAGGTTGAAGGCAGCGTTTACATGGGTCTTGGCGAAGCGCTCATGGAAGAGCAGGAGTTTCGCCGGCTTCCGAAGAAACTTTCTCACGCGCTCGTCCACAAGTTCCCTTCGATCCTGGAATACAAGAGCCCGACTTCGCTGGACATGCCCAACGTGGTCACCGAGTTGATCGAGTCTCCCGATCCTCGCGGCCCATTCGGCGCGAAGGAAGTCGGGCAGGGCCCGCTTCTCCCCATCATGCCGGCTGTGGCCAACGCCGTTTACGACGCCGTCGGCGTCAGAATTAATGAAGTCCCCATCACGCCAGAAAAAATAGTGAAGGCGCTCGCAGAAAAGAGGGCAGGCCGCGCTCCACGATTTGGACCGAGCCACTTTCCAAACGTCGATTGGCCGGAAGCTCTGCGCGTTCCTCCACCATGGGAAGGCGGAGACGGCAACGCGGTGAACGACGTTCCCCGGCGTGCAAAACCGGGCTCGGAGAAAGAAAAGGTACTCAGCTCATGATGCGCCTGCCTCTTTTCGAATTCCGCGCTCCGCGCACGCTGCAAGAAGCCGCGCGCATTCTGGACGGCGAAGGGGCCAACGCCATGCCGCTCGCCGGCGGCACGGACCTGCTTCCCAACATGAAGCGCCGTCAACAGGTTCCGCGAACCCTGATGAGCCTACGCCATGTCGAAGGGCTGGACGAGGTTCAATGGAGTGCTTTGACGTCCAGGCTTGGCGCGTGCCTCACGCTCACCGACATCGCCGCCGATCCGCGATTTCGAAATGGATTGACGGCTCTCTCGCAGGCAGCCTCGCAGGTGGCCACTCCTCAAATCCGGAACATGGCCACGCTCGGAGGAAACCTATGCCTCGACACGCGTTGTAACTATTACGACCAGAGCTACGAGTGGCGGAAGTCGATCAACTTTTGCATGAAGAAAGACGGCACCACGTGCTGGGTCGCTCCGGGAAGCCCAAAGTGCGTGGCCGTTTCCTCCACGGACACCGCTCCGGCATTGATTGCTCTCGGCGCCCGCGTGCGTCTCGTTTCAAGTTCCGAAGAGCGCGTAGTCTTGCTGGCGGATCTGTACAACAACGATGGCATGGATTACATCAAGCGAAAGCCGAATGAAATCCTGGCAGAAGTCTTCTTGGATTCTCTTCACGGCTGGAAAAGCACGTACTGGAAACTCAGGCGTCGCGGCTCGTTCGATTTTCCGGTTCTGTCCGTGGCCGCAGCCGCGCGCTTTTCTGGCAACGGCATCGTCGAGCAAGCCCGCATCGTTGTCGGCTCCGCATCATCACGGCCCTTGGTCGCTGCGGATGCAGCCGCGTTTCTCTTGGGCCGTTCCTTAAATCAAGAAACGATTGTCGAAGCCGCCGCGCTCGCTGCGAAAATCGCCAAGCCGCTTGACAACACGGACTTCGACATGACCTGGCGCAAGAAAGCTGCCGGCGAAATTGTGACTTATGCTTTGCGGGAGTTGCACGGGGATGACGTGCGCACCGAGCGCGCGAGCCTGACTCGTATCCCTCTATACCAGATCGAGCTTTGAGGCCTGGGAAAGGGTTTCCACAGGTACGCCTTTTGCGGAAGACTCCTGCGGCTCTCCCCCGCCAACTCCAAAGGTTATTTGCATACAATGCGATGCACAGCACGTTTGCCGGGATGAATCCGAATTGCGCTGTTCTTGCTCCGATGATGCACACGACAACGCTGTTCGCCCCGGCAATAACCCAGCCTTGCCAGCGCCTCTTTCCGATGAGCATAGTGGCCAAAACTGTCAGTAAGCAGGAGAGATAGTCTAGCCCAGGCATATCCGGTAGGGACAACAGCAATAAGGACACCAAAGCCCTGGCTCGCGGCCTCTGCGCTCAAGTTCAAGACTCCCGCAAGTCCTTGCGGCTAACGCACTTAAGGCAGCGAAAGTTGCGGACGGGATGTGGAATCGAAGGCAGGCTGCCGTCAGCTGGTCACTCTGAAACAGTCTGTTTCAGAGTGGTGCTCAATGAGACGACGAACTCGCCGCTTCTAGAACTTGCGCGTTTCCTGTCGCGACCATCGTTCCACCACGATCTTTGATTCCGTAAAGAACTCGACGGCGTCGCGGCTTTGGCCGTGAAGGATACCGAAAAAGCTGTCCTTCCAGCCGCTGAACGGGAAATACGCCATCGGCGCAGCCACGCCAATATTGATGCCGATGTTTCCTGCGGGCGCTTCGTAACGGAACCGGCGTGCGGCCGCGCCGCTTGTCGTGAACAGCGATGCTTGATTGCCGTATGGGCTGCGGCGAATGAATTCCATGGCTTCATCGATGCTATTCGCATGAATCAAGCTCAGCACTGGGCCAAAGATCTCTGTATGCGCCAGAGTGCTTGAGGACGGCAGCCCATCGAGAATCGTCGGCGTCAGGAAATTTCCGGCCTCGTAACTCGGAATCTTCGCATTTCGTCCGTCGAGCAGCGGCTTCGCGCCTTCCTTCACGCCGACGGATATCATTGTTTCAATGCGTTGTTTGCTGTCGCGGGAAATAACCGGTCCCATTTGCACGCCCGCATCGAGGCCATTGCCAACGCGCAGCGTGGATGCCGCTTTGGCGATCGAATCCCGAAATGTCTTTTGCGCTTCACCGATTGTGACCGCTACGGAAACAGCCAGGCACCGCTGTCCGGCGCAGCCAAACGCGCTGTCGCTGATGATTTGCGTGGCCAGCTCCATGTCGGCATCGGGAAGCACGATGACGTGATTCTTCGCGCCGCCCTGGCACTGCATGCGCTTCCCGCTCGCCGCCGATCGCGTGTACACGTGTTTCGCCACCGGCGTTGAGCCCACGAAGCTGATGGCGCGCACGTCCGGGTGATCACACAGCGCGTCCACGACTTCGCGCCCGCCGTTGACGAGATTCACCACACCGCGCGGCAGGCCGGTTTTCTCTAGCAGCTCCATGGCCCGGCACATGCTTAGCGGCACTCGTTCGGAGGGCTTCAGCACAAACGTATTGCCGCAAGCGATGGCGTAGGGCAGGAACCAGTAGGAAATCATCGCCGGGAAATTGAACGGCACGATCGCCGCAACCACGCCCAGCGGCTGGCGGATCAGCATTTCATCCACGCCTGGAGTCACGTCTTCCAGGTTGTAGCCCTGCATCATCATGGGGATGCCGCAGGCCACTTCGACGTTTTCGATGCCCCGGCGCATCTCGGCCTTGGCCTCTGCGAAAGTCTTCCCGTTTTCGGTGGTGATCAGGCGGGAGAGCTCGTCGATGTGCTCTTCAAGCACGTTTTTCAGCTTGAAGAGATATTGCACGCGCTCGCCCGGAGGAGTGCGCCGCCAGGCCGGGAAGGCGGCAGCGGCGGCCTGCACCGCGGCGTCCACGTCTGCAGCTGTCGAAAGCGGCGTGCGGCCAAGCACTTCGGCCGTCGCAGGATTGATGACGTCAACGTATTCCGTCGCCGCCGAACGCCGCCAGGCTCCTTTCACGTAGTTTTGCAATTCGAGTGTTTGGGTTGTTACGGCGCTACTCATAGCTTGCTCCTTGCTCTTGCGCGAGCGGAAAGAATCCTCGTGTGGCGCGCGCTCTCTTTGAGGTTTGCTTCTTGTTAGTTTAGCAAATTACGGCCAGCTTGAGGGTCGATTCCCGCGCTGAGCGAAACCTTTTTCCATTCCTCTGTTCTCTCTTCGAAAAGAGCCATGGCAGATGCGCTCAGCGCTCTACCGATTCCAGCGCCTCGTACGCCGCCCCGAGCAGCGGCGCGGACTCATTGAGAACGACCGACACAGGAATATTGTTCAGCAGGCCTTCGAACTTCCATTTGTCTTGAAAGGCTTTGAAGAACGTGCCGTCCTTGATCTTCTCCAGAATCTTGACTGCGATGCCTCCGGCAATGTAAACGCCGCCAAGCGCGAGAACTTTCAACGCCAGGTTGCCCGCCTCCGCACCGTAGATGGCAGTCCAGAGGTCGAGCACATCCGCGCAAACCGGGCAGGCCTTCGCCAGCCCCAATTTCGTGATCTCCGGAGCCGGATCCAAATCCGGATCTTCGAACGAGTGATGCTTTATGTTTGGCCCCAGAAATTCATGCAAGGTGCGAAAGCCCCGCCCGGAAAGGATCAGCTCCCAACTCACCTGCGGATACCGCCGGCGCATGAATCGCAGCAGTTCGATTTGTTGTTCGGTGTGCGGCGCAAAATCAGAGTGGCCGCCTTCGGACGGAACAACCCGATAACGCTGGCCATCCCAAACCAGAATCGACTGCCCCAGTCCGGTGCCCGCGGCAAGAAGCGCACGCGTGCCTCCCGGCTCCGGCTTGCCGGGATTCAGCACGCAAAATTCCTCCGGCGCAAGGTGTTCGATGCTGTGCCCGGTCGCTCCCAGATCGTTCAAGAGCACAATACTGCCGACGTTCAGTTCCTTCTGCAGAGTCGCGGCATCCACCACCCACGGAAGATTCGTCGCGCGCACTCGATTGTTGATGACCGGGCCTGCAATGCCGAACCCCGCCGCCCGAATCTTATCCGTCAAAAGATGCGGCACCGCCAGCCGCAAAAACTCTCTGACGATGTACTCAAATTGCGCGAAGTCTTTGCTCGCGAAACGCTGTTTGAAGACCGTGGTGAGTCTTCCATCCTTTTCCGAGAAAAGGGCAAGGTTGCACTTTGTCCCGCCAACGTCTCCCGCAAGGATCACTTGTTCCCCCTTAAAGCCACTCCGCGAAACTAGCGCACTTCCTCGATCATGGGTTGCACCAGTGTCTGCCGTCGCGTTCGAGGAGAACATCCGACTCCCGCGGTCCCCAGCTACCCGCGCTGTACAGCGGAACCGTCGCGCTCCTGGCTGCGCCCCAAACATCCAGGATGGGATCGACCAGCGCCCACGCCGCTTCTACGCTGTCGCCGCGATCGAACAGCGTGGCGTCCCCGCGCAGGCAGTCATTGAGCAGTGTCGCGTAGGCGCTCCGCGTCACATCTCCGAAGCCTTCCCGGTAGCTGAACTTCATGGTCACGTTTCCGATGCTCATCTCCGTTCCGGGGCGCTTGGCGCCGAAAGAAACGGAAATCCCCTCGTCCGGCTGGATATTCAGTTCGAGCCGATTCGGTTCGATCTCGCGTTCTCGAAACACGATATGCGGCGCGCGCCGGAACTCTATCATGATTTCTGTGCTGCGCTTGGCGAGTCGCTTGCCCGTTCGGAGATAAAACGGTACGCCGGCCCAGCGCCAATTGTCGATCAATAACCGGCCGGCCACAAACGTCTCCGAGCGCGAGGTCGCGCTAACTCCTGGTTCCGATCGGTAACCAGGTACCGGTTTACCTTCAACCTCGCCCGGTGCGTACTGCCCCCGCACCACGGATTGCGCGACCATCGCCAAATCAAACGGCCGGATCGATTGCAAAACCTTGAGCTTCTCGTTGCGCACCGCCGTGGCGTCAAACGATGCCGGAGGCTCCACCGCGACCAGCGACGTAAGTTGCAAGACGTGGCTCTGGATCATGTCGCGAAGCGCTCCCGTCGTTTCATAAAATCCGCCCCGCCGTTCGACCCCCAGCGTTTCCGCCGCGGTGATTTGCACGTGGTCCACGTAATTGCGGTTCCACAACGGCTCAAATATTCCATTCCCGAAGCGCAAGACGAGAAGGTTTTGCACCGTATCCTTGCCCAGGTAGTGGTCGATCCGGTAAACCTGTTTCTCCTCGAATACGTTCAGCACGATTTTGTTCAATTCCTTCGCGGTGGCCAGATCCCTCCCGAATGGCTTTTCGATGATGATGCGGACCCACGCGTCCGGCTTGCTGGGGCGCGCCAGTCCGGCCCGCCCGAGCTGCTCCACGATGTTGGGATAAACTTCCGGCGGGGTCGAGAGATAAAAAAGGCGGTTCCCACCGAGATTTTTCTCAGCCTCCAACTTCGCCAGCCGCCTCACCAGTTCGGCGTAGGCCTCCTGATCGGCATAATCCCCCGCGTTGTAATAAAGATTTGCCGCGAAGTCTTCCCACTGCTTCGGATCGATGGGCCCGACCTCGGAGATAGTCTTGGCTGCTTCTCCGGTTGAGGCGCGAAAGCTGTCGTCGGTCATCGGCGTTCTGGCAAATCCTACGATGGCGTAACGCGGCCCGAGCGAATTATGGGTGGCAAGGTCGTACAACGCGGGTATGACCTTGCGCTTGGCCAGATCGCCTGACGCGCCAAAAAGAATGACGGCGCAGGGCTCCGCAATGCCTCCATAAACATTTCCGGAACGGTTTATATCCGCACCCATCGGATCTCCTCACCTGGGCCTCACGCCAGTTGCGCAGATTTGCGAGCGCAGGAAACTATACCTCAACCCCGTGATTTCTTAGCTCGGTCCGAAGCTGTTCGGGATTCTGATAGTGGATGGCTTTCATGCCCAGACGGCGGGGGCTTTCCAGATTTAGGGGTCGATCATCGATGAACACGCAACGTTCCGCGGGGCGCTGCGTAACCTCCAGCGCAACGCGAAAAATGGCCTCTTCTGGCTTGCGCGAACCTATGTAGCAGGAGCTGAAGAAGACCAGGAATTCCTCGCGCAAGCGAAAGGCCTCTATCCGGTATTGGTTGAGCTCCAGAGGCTCGTTGTTGATCGCACCGATGAAGTACTTCTCAGTGCGTCTTGCTGCTGAAAGAATTGCCCGGCACTCGGGATACTCTCTGGATTGCGCGAACATGAACGCTGTAAACTCCTCCCGGCTAAAAGACCGCGGGCGGTAGAAAAGCGTCCGGTCAAGATATTCGTTCAGCGTGATGTGGCCGGAATCGAAGGCGGGAAAAGACAGTTCGTGTCGGTCTTGGAACTCCTCCCACTCGAGATGGAAGGTCGTGGCCGCCTCGCGCCGCGACCCTCGGTCCCACCCGTTCGTCAGGATGACCCCGCCAATGTCCCAGAAGAGCGTCGTTATATCTGCCAATGGGCTGGCGCCTCCGATCGCTTAGATGTCGCTGGTCCAGCGTTTGGTTCATCCCCCTGGGCGCAAGCCGGAATCGCTGCTTCAAAAACGAAAGTGGGCGACATTGGCGAGGGATCGTTGTACAACTCCCTCCAGTTGCTTGAAGCCCTGCTCCGCTCCCTCCGTGAAATGCAAGCGCAACACCGGTCTTCCTCGGCTTCCGAGCGCTTCAAAGTCTCCGAGCGCCAGCGCCAGATTTAACTGGCCAAATGTGTAGCCCGCGCCGGGGATGTCCAGATCTTCATCCGCTTTGGCCGTGACAACCAGGAAGAGACTCGTCGCCGGGCCGCCTTTGTACACCTGTCCCAGCGAATAAAGATAGCGTGGCCCATAATTTATCACCACCGGAATCTGGAGCCCCAATGCAAGTCTCTCCCGAAGCTGAAGCAGCAAGGTTTCCCGCTCAGGGCTGCGACTCAGAAAAACGAGGATTACAAGTGCTCCTTCACGCTTGCGCAGCTCAAAAAATGTGCGCAGCGCTTCCCCGAGGTTTAGAGTCGAGATCTCCTGACGAGCGACCTTCTCGGCGTAGAGTTCTATCCCACCTTCACGCACGCGGACTGTCGGCGTCGGCAGAACATGATTAGTTGAGAGAGTTCCTAGGGTCTCGCTGGTTTTTTCCCTTGCATCTTGGGTGTCCGGCTCCCCAAAGGGGTCCACACTGAGGTTGGCGCAGGCCAATGCCGAACCCACCTCCCACTTGAATAATTCCGCGCCCAAATCCTCAGGTCCGCCGAGTTCGATTCGAACCATTGGCACCCCTGCCGCGGCCAGAGAGTCAGCTGCCTCCTTCGTTCCAGTTACATCCTCGCCGCGCATCGTAATTTCCGCCGCCAGACTGCTGTGATGGAATACCTCAAGATTGCCCGGCACGTCTCCGCCGATTGGTAAGATTCCTCGGCTGCCCTTTCCCGTGCTTGTCCCGACCGCTTGCGCGACCAGATCGGCAAACGGACTTAGGCTACGCGACGTCAGGAGAAGCAGTCTTCCCTTGCCCTCTTGCGCGCCCGCGGCGAGCCAGGCCCCGAGGGCAACCGCGGGATTTGCTCCAGAATCAGCCTTGGCGCTACACGCTTCGTGCATCGCCGCTACTCGGTCAAGAATGATGGATGGGTCGACGCGGCAGAGCGTGGAAAGAAGGAGCCCAAAATGGATCAGGGAGGAATATCTCCCTCTAATTCCTGGGGGGTCCAGGAAAATGCCGCGGAATCCATATCCCCTCGCGAGCACAACCAGGTAGGAGTTTTCTTCGGTTGCCGCAAGGAAGTGTAGACCGGGAGATTTCACTCCCGACGCTCTCAGCCTCCCCATGAAATGGAGGAGCAGGGAATGCGTCTCGATGTGCTTCCCTGATTTGCTTCCGAACGCGAATAGCGTGTGGCGAAGATCCAGCTCTTTTTCAACGCTGCGGATGGCGGAAGGGTCCGTGCTATCGAGGACAAAGAAGCGATTTCCCCTCTTGCTGATGGGCAGATTCGCCACCGTTTCGGCTGCCAGGTTCGCGCTGCCCATGCCAACGAAAACCAAATCCTTGAAACCTGCTTCTTCCAATCCTCCCGTGTGTTGCACCACCAGGGTCATGTAGGGCCCCAGCCGTTGCGGTAGATCGAGCCACGCGAGATTATTCTTGGGTGAACCCCTTCTGCACTCTTCTTCCGGCCAGAGAGTCAAATCCCTGGCCCACAGCCGGCTCACCGCATTTGCGGCTGTGAGTTTCTGTAATTCTCTTTTGTACGCGACTTCCAACAAACCAG
>WNFF01000350.1_pt1 | contig 39995 bp, 29 predicted proteins | sample 5400441 | NCBI WGS metagenome assembly WNFF01 (sample SAMN13153345, study PRJNA577476) | soil metagenome | isolation source: 120 cm saprolite under Douglas fir tree site 2 hole 3 replicate 1 | place: USA:California | collected 2015-04-18
GTCGTGGGCGAGCAGGCTCAGCGGCCCGATCGGTGTGTCGAGGACCGTGACCAGGATCGCGTCGTCAGCGGACATCAATATCTCCTCTGAAGCATCGAAAAAACTTCCATTTCCAGCCAAACGACTACCGGCTGCGACCGCCGACCACCAGCACGCGGCCATCGGTGCCAGCCGACCCGGGCGGTCCGGCGGCGACCGATCCGGCGGCGAGCAGTCCGGCGGCGGGCGGTCCGGCGGCGGGCGATCCGGCGGCGGCGCCTGACACTGCGGCCAGGGGAAGGCCGCGTCTGGGGGACCCTGCGACAGCAGGTCCCGAAGTGGCCGATGGCGGTGCGGTCGGGGCGGCCGCGGCCCACGTCCACAAGTGCAACGCGGCGTACGCCCGCCAGGGGCGCCAGCGGCCGGCCCGCGCAGGCGCACAGCCGAGGCGCTCGATCGCGCGGCGCAAGCCCAGGTCGGTTTCCGGGTAGGCGTCTGGGTCGTGCACAGCGCGCATCAGGATGTAGGCGACAGTCCATGGCCCGATGCCGGGCAGTTCGCTGAGCCGGGCCGCGGCTTCCGCTGGGTCCGTGCCCGGATCGAGGTCGAGGTGTCCGGCGGTCATCGCCCCAGCCAGTGCCCGCAGCGTCGCCTGCCGGGATCTGGTCAGGCCGAGCCCGGACAGGTCGGCGTCCGCCAGTTGCTCAGGACCGGGGAATAGCAGAACGGGAGTTGTCGGCTGTCGGCCGTCCGGCGCGGGCCGGTGGCCGTCAGGCGCGAGACTCCGGTCGTCTGGCTCCAGGCTCTGGCCGTCGGGCACATCGCCATGGTCACCCGGCGCGAGGTCCTTATTGTCGTCCGGCGCGGGCCTGCGGCCGTCCGGCGCGGGTCGGTGACCATTCGGCGCGAGGCTCTGGTCGTCCGGCACGCCGCTGTGGCCGTCCGGCGCGCCGAGGGGCGTGCCGTAGCGGGCGGCCAGGCGCGCCGCGAAGGTACGTGCCGCGGCTACCGAGACCTGCTGGCCGAGGACCGCCCGGACGGCGAGCTCAAAACCGTCGTAGGCGCCCGGCACCCGGAGCCCGGGGCGCGCACGGACCAGCGGGGCGAGCACGTCGTCGCTGGCCAGTGCCGAATCGATCGCCGCCGGGTCGGCGTCAAGGTCGAACAGTTGCCTGCACCGCGAGACCACCTGGCCAACCCCGCCCAGCCCAGCGAGCCGGACCCGGAGCAGCACCTGCCCGGGGCCGGGTGGCCGGCCATCATGCCTGGCTGCGCGCTCGCTGGCGGCCGACACCGCGCTTGACAGCGGCGGGATGAGTTCGATCACCCCGGCGCCCGCCGATGTGCGTATCGTCCGCGTGTACCGGCCGTCCGTCACCTGCTCGACACCGGGAATGGCCCGGGAGGCGAGGAAGCCGAGCAGGGATTCTGCGTCAAAGGGTTCCCGGCAGGCCAGCCGGAGCGAGAGCCAGGTGCCGTGAGCGCCCGGATCAGCCACCATGCCCGGCTCGGCCCGTGCGGCCCCGGCCCGCATACCCCCGACCCGGGTACCCCCGGACCGCGCACCTTGGGCCCGCGCGCCTCCAGACCGAGCGCCTCCAGCCCCAGCGCTCCCGGACCGCAGCGCGGATGGCGGCTGGCGGTAGGACTCCTGGAAGCTCGCATTGAACTGGCGGACGCTGGAGAAGCCGCTCGCGAACGCGATCTCAGTGATCGGCACGCTCGTCTCCCTCAGCAGCCGCCGCGCGGTCTGCAATCGCACCGTCCTGGCCAGCGCGAGCGGGGCCGTCCCGAGTTCGGCCATCATCAGGCGGTGCAGGTGGCGCTCCGTGACGGCCAGCCGGCGCGCCAGCCCGGCGATCCCGTGCTCATCGACGTATCCGTCGGTGATCAGCCGCACCGCGCGGGCGACCAGGTCGGCCCGGGTGTTCCACTCCGGCGAGCCCGGACTGGCCTCAGGCCGGCACCGGCGGCAGGCGCGGAATCCGGCCGCCTCCGCAGCGCCCTGATGCGGGAAGAACCGCATGTTCTTGCCCGCCGGGGTACGGGACGGGCAGATCGGCCGGCAGTAGACGCCCGTGCTGGTGACTCCGATGAAGAAGAGGCCGTCGAACCGGGGGTCGCGGGCGGCGGCGGCCCGGTAGCAGGTGTCGAAGTCCAGCGTCATGTCTTGATTCAAGCCGAGGTCGGCCGGTGGTGCTGGCGGGAATCGGACATGACGGCCGGCCGCCGCCGTCCCCCGGCTCCGGAGTCAGCGACGTCGTGGAGCCGGTGGGACGGTGGGCTGGCTCCGTGTCTCCCGCTCGCCTCCGGGGCCCCGCCCGCCTCCCCATTCCCTCTTCACTGCGCCCCTCCGGCTCGCTCACTCCAGGGGCTGGTGAGCGATGGCTTGGGGCTCACGTCCCGCGAGCAGCCAGCCGGCGGTGGCCGCGATGAGCGGCATGCCGACGAGGATGATCAGGAGGTTCTTCGCCGGGACGCTGCTGAGGGAGGAGAGGCCGTCGAGCGAGTTCTTGCTGGAATAGGCGATAGCGGCGAGGTAACCGGCCGCCGTTCCGAGCACCGCGCCGAGCAAGGCGAGGGCGCCGGCGGTGGCGGCCGTGAGGGTGCGGCGGGTTGAACTGCTCGCGCCGGTAGCAGCCAGGGTCCGCAGGTCGCTGGCCGTTTCGCTGCGGATGAGGCCGACGCTCATGGCGAGGATGCCCAGCGCCAGGAGGATGCCGAAGACGGTCGCCCAGTTGATGATCTCGGCGGACGCGGGGGCGCTGGACTTGGTCTCAACGGTCAGGCCCGCGGCGGCCGCCGTCAGCCGGGCGTTCTTGATCTGCGTGGCGGTGGGCGGGCTGGGGGTTTGGATGAACCAGCCGGAGGTGGTGATGTTGGCCTGGAGGTGGAACTCGTGGACGGCGTGCTCGGTGATCACCGTGTTGGGGGCCGACGTCCCGGAAGGAAGAGCGCTGACCTCCTGGATCACGGGGTTGGCGAGGCAGCCGTTCTTCGGGCAGGAGAATGTTAGGTTCCCGCCGCCACCCGGGGGACCGTTGCCGCCAGACCCGCTGGAACCTGGTCCGACGTTCACCTGCACCGAGTCGTGGGGGGCGTAGGTGAGCTGCATCTTGGACAGGCTGGACAGCCCGGGCCGCGCGGTGAGGATGTCGGCCGTGGGATCGATATCGGACGTTTTGATCCCGAAGGCTCGCAGGAGCGACGGGGTGGCGACGTATATCGGTCCGGACCAACTGCGTCCCGGAGCGGCGTGCTGGAGGGAGGCGCTGGTCGTGTCGAGCCGGATCATGTCGTGGGAGCCGAGCGCGGCGGCAATGCCACGCGCACTCGTCGCCATGGACTGCAGCTTGCTGCCCGTCACCGGGCCACTGGAACCGTTGCCCGGACCCCCCTGCCCATAAGGTCCGTTGGGCGTGAAGACGATGAGCTGATTCGACGCGAGGTTCGGCCCGGCGTAGTCGAGGACGTTGCCGAACCGTGCCGCGGACTCCACGCAGACGAGGACGGCGATCAGCACACCAAGGCTGATAGCAGCGAGCGCCGAGCCCGAGCGGGCCCGGTAGCGCGCCAGGTCGCGTAGGGCCAGGCGCACCGCGATCGGTGCGCGCCGGCCGAGCCTGGCCATCGCCGCCAGGCTCAGGGGAGCCAGCAGGATCACCGCCGCGATGAGAGCGACGAACCCGAAGACCAGCGCAGGGAGTGCGCCCCCGCCGTTGCCATTGCTCTTGCCGGAGTACAACACCAGGAAGAAGGCGGCGACGAGCAGAATGACGCCCGGCACCGCCGAGCGGTGCACCCGTTTCGGAGGAGCAGGCCGCCCGGACAGGGCGGTCACGATGGGGACCCTGGTGATCGCGCGGGCCGGCCGCGAGGCAGCGAAGAACGTGGCCACCACGGCCAAAGCCATCGCCGGGACGATCACCACCCACGGCAACGCGAACGCACGGATCACGTGGTGGGCGCTCGCCTCGACGCGCGGCCGGTAAGCCAGCCAGGCGGCCAGGCCCAATGCGGCCCCCGCCAGCGTGCCGACGACACCCACCACGACACCGTTGGCCCGCACGACGAGACGGATGTTCCTGTCCGTGGCGCCCAGGGCACCCAGCATCCCGAGCGAGCGCAACCGGCGCTGCGCCAGCACCGTGAAGCCCCCCACTGACACCAGGGCGATGAGCAGCATGCCGACCGTGGCCAGTGCGAGCACGATGGTCTCGGGGTTGAACGTGTTGCTCGGCGACGCCGACCCGGGGGTCGAGATGTTCGGGCCGAGAGAGGCGAGGCCCTGGAGCTGGTTGTGGGCCACGGCCACCCCAGGCGCGTCGAACAGGACGCTGACCTGGGTCGGCGCGCTCACCTGGCCCGGCACCACCAGGGCGAACTCGTCCAGCAGGCTCTGCGGGTTCTCGACGATGCCGACGACCTGGCGGGCCTTTCCGCCCTGGTGCCAGATGTTCCCGATCGTGAGGTGGAAGGCCGATGCCACGCCGTCGGTCACGGCCACCTGGCCTGGCCCGGCCGGGTAGTGCCCGGTGACCAGGGCGAGCATCGGCTGCCCGAACGGGCCGCGGGGGTCCTGGGCGCGCAGGTTGTAGGTGTTGATCGAACCGGGTATCGCGACGGTCTGGTTCTCGATGACGTCGACGCGGCCGAAGTGTTGCTGCAGCGTGGCCATCTGGGTGGCCAGCTGCGGGTCGGGCGCCTGGAACGTGGCGAGGTCCTGGGCGGTGCCGTAGCCCGCGTTGGCCGGGGGCGGCGTGTTGGTGGCCACCGCCGCCCCGACGACGGTGGCGGCCACCGCGACAATGATGAGCGCTAGGACCAGCAGTTGCTGGCGCCACTCGCGACGGAACAGCCGCCACGCCCAGCGGACCACGGCGCGGCGGGCGGGGACGCCCCCGTTGCCGGTCCCCGCCTCGACCGGCCGCTCGCGCAGGGCCGTGCTCATCGGCCCGGTCCGGAAGCGCTCGGTCCGGGGGCGAGGAGCGACTCTGGGTCCGGGGGCACGGTCTGGTCGGCCACCCGCCCGTCGCGCAGGAATACCACCCGGTCGGCCCACGATGCCATCTGCGCGTCGTGGGTCACCACCACGGCGGCCACGCCGCGCTTGCAGGCGGCGTGCAACAGCCGCATCACTGCTTCGCCGTTGACCGAGTCAAGGGCGCCCGATGGCTCGTCGGCCAGCAGTAGGTGACGTTCACCCACCACCGCGCGGGCGATCGCCACCCGCTGCCGCTCGCCGCCAGACAGCTGATCGGGAAACTGCGATGCCCGGTCGGCCAGGCCGAGCTCGTCCAGGGCCTGCATCCCAGCCGTGCGGGCCTTCCTGGCGGCGGTGCCGTCGAGTTCCAGCGGCAGGGCGACGTTCTCGGCGGCCGTGAGCCCGGGCAGCAGGTTGAAGTCCTGGAACACATAACCGATCGAGCGGCGCCGCAGCCGGGCCTTGTCGTTACGCGACATCCTCGACAACGCGGCGCCGCCGACCAGCACTTCGCCGCTGGTGGGGTCCTCCAGGCTGCCGGCGATGGTCAGCAGGGTGGACTTGCCTGACCCGCTCGGCCCCATCACCGCCACCATCGCGCCGGGCTCGACGGACAGGTTGATGTCGCAGAGCGCGTGCACCTCGGCCGGCCCCGAGCCGTAGACCTTCGACACGTCACGAAGTTCCAGAGCGGTCATGGCCGCACCCCGACTTTCCGCCGCAGCCGCGGCAACATGGAGGGATCACGCACAGGAGGTTCGGCAGCAGCACGCTTGAGGCGGCCATCAGCCGAGTCCAGCCACCGGACGACCGAATCCAGCCGGAACAGCTCGGCGTCGACCACCAGCGCCAGGCTCAGGTCATGCTCCGCTTCTTCCTCCTTGATCCGTGTCCACTGCTGCATCAGCTCGACCAGATACCGGCGGTGCACCTGGATTACGTCGTGCACATCGGTGCCCGGCACCCGCAGCGCCACCAGCACCTTGATGACCAGCTCATCGCGCGGCGGGGACGCCAGGTCCGGCGGCGTGCGCAGCCACTCGGCCAGCTCCTCCGCGCCATCGGCGGTGATCCGGAAGCCCTTCTGCGGGCCGTCCTCGACGGCGTCGTCTGACTCGATCAGCCCGTCGCGCTCGAGTCGCTGCAGCGTCGTGTACACCTGGCCCACGTTCAGCGGCCACACCTCGCCGGTCCTTGCCTCGAACTCCTCACGGAGCTGGAGCCCGTACTTGGGCCCCTCACTCAACAGCGCGAGCAGCGCGTGCCGAACGCTCATGATCTCCTCCAACCAGCTATCATACTGAGTATGCTAACGGGTAAATAGAGCTACGGCAAGCCAGACTTTGGAGGCCGTGGCACTATGCGCGGGAGCGTGGCCTATCGGGGGCGTGCGCTGGTCCGCCACCCGCCAGGGGCATGCGCTAGCGGGCTGCGCAGCAGGCGGGACCGGTCGGCCCAGCCTGGACTTACCGCGGGCTGACCCGCGGGGACCGTGTCCTGGCGGGCGGACGCCGCCGCGGCCAGCACAACAGTGAGGGCGGCGATCTCCTCCGGGGTGGCGCCGCCGTCGGCTACCTCAAACAGCGGGACGTCGGCAGGATGGTCCGTCATGGCCGTCCGTCCGCCACGTCGGCAGGCCGGTCCGTCATGGCCGTCCGTTCGCGACGGGCGCAGGCTGGCCTTGTCATGGCCGTCCGCTCCCGATTCCGAACTGGCGGCGCACCCGCTCCCAGAACGCGTCCCGTAGCCACTCCCGCGCCTCCTGGTAGGGCCGCAGTGAGAGCCCGAGTTCCTTCTCCGCTTCCACGAGCAGTTCCTTGTCGATGACCAGCGGCAAGATCGGCCCTGGCAGCAGGTCGCGGATGTTGTCCTCGCCGCGGGTCAGGATCCATTTCTGCGCGACGTGCTCGCCGGCCTCCTCGACCCGTTCCCGGTCCGGCCCCAGTCTCGTGGACACCGCGATATGGCTGCTTGACCGCAGGCCGGGGCGCGCAGTTTGCCGCTTGTCGAACAGTTGGGCGGGGGAGGGCACGGCAGGCGGGGTCAGCGGGCTCGGCGGCGCCGGTTCCTGCGCCGGGATCGTCTGCCTGGTGAAGTAGGGCTCAAGGAAGGCACGGTCCAGAACCTCCACCGTGTCCGACTCCCAGACCAGCCGCTCGGCCTGGTTGGTTCCGAATGGCGGCTCGATGCCCCACAGGTGAACACGGACACCGAAGGCCTGGGCGGCCTCCACCGCGGGCACCATGTCCTCGTCCCCGGCGACCAGCACGGCATCGGTAATCGCGCGGTGCCTGGCCAGCGCCTCCATGTCCGCGCGGATCTGCGCGTCCACGCCTTTCTGCTGGCCGCGCGCGTTCAGGTTGCCCAAGCGCAGCTTGACCCACGCCATCTGTGCGATCACGCGCTGGTCGATGGTGGGCACGCGGTCCCTGGCGGCGTCATACCAGTACACGCGGAGCAGTTCGCCCCTGATCTTGTCGTCGGCGTGCCGGGTGAGGGCCTGGATGAGCTTGTCCGCATCGACCCGGTACTCGCGCCGGGAGGCGGAGCTGAACAGCAACTCCCCGGCGGCGGCGTAGATGTACCCGACGTCGATCATGATTGCGTATCGGGCGAGTGTCGCGAGCGGTGGGGGAGCCTCGGTCATGGCACCCTCGACTCTACTGCCGGCCAGGCAGCGGTCAGGAGCGGTGGTGGGCTTGCCCCAGGTGCGGCGCAGTCGCCCTCACGATCCCGGTCCGGGTGGGTTCGCGGCAGGCCAGTACCGCGTTTACAGCGTCTCCCGCTCACCTGCGGGGCCCCACCCACCTCCCCATTCCCCCTTCACTGCGCCGCCTTCCCTCGTCGCTCGTTCCTCGCTCCTCAGTCCAGGCGGCGCCGCGCCCCTCCGGCTCGCTCACAGCGGGATGTTGCCGTGCTTCTTGGGCGGCATCGTCTGGCGTTTGTTCCGGAGCGCGCGCAGCGCGCGGGTCACCTGCGAACGCGTCTGCGCCGGCCGGATGACAGCGTCAACGTAACCGCGTTCCGCCGCTATGTACGGGTTGGCTAGGGTGTCCTCGTATTCCGTGACGCGCTGTGCGCGCAACGCGTCCGGGTCATCCGCCGCGGCGAGTTCCCTGCGGTACAGGATGTTCACCGCCCCCTGCGCGCCCATCACCGCGATCTGCGCCGTCGGCCAGGCGAGGTTGATGTCCCCGCCGAGGTGCTTGGAGCCCATCACGTCGTAGGCTCCGCCATAGGCCTTGCGCGTGATCACTGTGATCTTGGGCACAGTGGCCTCGGCGTATGCATAGATGAGCTTGGCCCCGCGCCGGATGATGCCGTTCCACTCCTGGCCGGTGCCGGGGAGGAATCCGGGCACGTCCACGAAGGTCAGCACCGGGATGTTGAACGCATCGCAGGTCCTGACGAAGCGCGCGGCCTTCTCCGACGCGTCGATATCGAGGCAGCCGGCCAGGTGCATGGGCTGGTTGGCGACCACTCCGACGGAGGAGCCCTCGACCCGGCCAAAGCCGACCACGATGTTCTGCGCGAACAGAGAGTGGATCTCCAGGAACTCCCCGTCGTCCAGGATGCGGGTGATCACGTCGTGCATGTCGTAGGGCTGGTTGGGCGAGTCGGGAATGAGGGCGTCGAGTTCGGAGTCCGTGTCGGTGACCTCCAGGATCCCGGTATCCCCGCCGCTCCAGCCCGCGGCGGCGCCCGCCCTCCCGGCGCGGTCCCCGCCACCGGCCCAGGGCGTTACCGGCGGGTCCTCAAGGTTGTTGGACGGCAGGTAGGACAGCAGCTCACGGGCGAAGCCAAGGCAGTCCTCCTCGTCCTTGGCCTGGTAGTGCGCCACACCGGACTTGACGTTGTGCGTGTGCGCGCCGCCGAGTTCCTCGAAGGTGACTTCCTCCCCGGTCACGGTCTTGATCACGTCGGGCCCGGTGATGAACATGTGCGAGGTGCCCTCGACCATCAGGGTGAAGTCGGTGATCGCGGGTGAGTAAACCGCACCGCCGGCGCACGGCCCCATGATCAGCGAGATCTGCGGGATCACGCCGGAGGCGATCACGTTCCGGTAGAAGATCTCGGCGAACAAGCCGAGCGCGACCACGCCCTCCTGGATTCTCGCCCCGCCGCCGTCGTTGATGCCGATCAGCGGGCACCCGGTCTTGAGCGCGTGATCCATCAGCTTGACGATCTTCTCGCCGTAGACCTCGCCCAGCGAGCCGCCGAACACGGTGAAATCCTGGCTGAACACGCAGACCGGCCGGTCGTCCACGGTGCCGTACCCGGTGACCACGCCGTCGCCGTACGGGCGGTTGGCCGCGACGCCGAAGTCGGTCGCCCGGTGCCTGGCCAGGGCGTCGAACTCGGTGAAGGAGCCGGGGTCGAGCAGGCGCCCGATTCGTTCCCGGGCGGTCATCTTGCCCTTGGCGTGCTGCTGCTCGACCGCCCGGGCCGAGCCGGCATGGACGGCGTCGTCCTGGCGTTGTTGCAGGTCAGCTATTTTCCCCGCGGTGGTGTGCGGGTCCGGGCGACCCGCCGGGTCGCCAAGGTCGGCCAACCCTTCATCCTGAACGATCCGAGCGTCGCTGGTCATGCCCACAGGGTAACCGTCGCAGGCAGCCGGCCGGCTGGCCCGAAGCAGCCCTCCGATTCCAACGACACCGGAGCCACTCCGGGCTCGTTTCGCCGGTTCGGCGAATGCCGGGGCGATGCGCGGCCAAAGAGGACTTCCCCGGACAGACCACTAAGCTGTCCGACGTGAGCGGGGAGGCCAGCGGGCGGGTGAGCGGTGATGCTGCCGGTGTCGGCGGGGACCCTAGCGGGCGGGTCGGTGATGCTGCCAGCATCAGCGGGGACGCTAGCGGGCGGGTGAGCGGTGAAGCCTTCGGCGTGAGCCGGGATGCCGACCGGCTGCGGATGCCCGAGCCGATGCGCCGCGACGTCCGGTTGCTCGGCGATCTTCTTGGCCAGGTGCTGCGCGAGTCCGGTGGCCAGGACCTGCTGGATGACGTGGAGCGGCTGCGGCGGGCGGTGATCGCCGCGCGCCAGGCCGGCTCGCGCGACGGCCCGACGGACGACGGGGCCGCGGACCCGGCCGGCGATGAGATCGCGGCGCTGGTGGCCGGCTGGCCGCTCGATCGCGCCGAGCTTGTCGCCAGGGCGTTCACCGTTTACTTCCATCTCACCAACCTCGCCGAGGAGCAGCAGCGGGTCCGGACCCTGCGGGAAAGGGACTCTGGCGCGGCGCCGGTCCGCGAATCGCTGGCGGCGGCGGTCGCCGAGTTCCGTCAGGAGCAGGGCACGGATCAACTCGATGACCTGCTCACCCGGCTGCGCGTGCATCCCGTGCTCACCGCCCATCCGACCGAGGCGCGCCGCCGCGCCGTGGTCACCGCGCTGCGGCGGATCAGCGTCCTGCTGGCGGCGCTCGACCACGATCGCCGTGGCGCCGCCGAGCAGTCGGAGATCAGGCGCAGGCTGCGTGAGGAGATCGACCTCCTGTGGCTGACGTCGCCGCTGCGTGACAAGGCCATGGAGCCGATCGACGAGGTGCGCACCGTCATGGCCGCGTTCGACGAGACGCTCTTCACCGTGGCGCCCACCCTGTATCGCGCACTCGATGAGGCAAACCGGGGCCAGGCGGACGCGCACGCCGCCCCGGCCGCGTCCGCGATCCCCGCGTTCCTGCGCTTCGGCAGCTGGGTTGGCGCGGACCGGGATGGCAACCCCTTCGTCACGGCCCAGGTGACCAGGGAGACCGCTGTCATCCAGGCCGATCACGCGCTCCGCGCCCTGGAGAACGCCACCACCAGGATCGGCCGTGCGCTCACCGTGCACGCCGACGCCGCGCCGCCGAGCCCGGATTTCACGCTGGCCCTGGAGGCCGCGGAGACGGCACATCCCGAGTTGCTCGCCGATCTGGAGGCCCGCTCGCCGCAGGAGCCGTACCGAACCTACCTCCTCTACCTGGCGCGGAGGCTCCAGGCGACCCGGCTGCGCGACGCGGACCTCGCCTACGGCAGCTGCGCGGAGTTCCTCGACGATCTGCGGCTGGTGCAGGAGTCGCTGACGGCGGCAGGTGCTGTCAGGCAAGCGTTCGGGGAATTGCAGCATTTGATCTGGCAGGCGGAGACGTTCGGGTTTCATCTCGCCGGGCTGGAGATCCGCCAGCACAGCGCCGTGCACGCGCGGGCTTGGCAAGAGATTCAGGCGGGGGGACCGCTGTCGGCGGAGACCAACGAGGTGCTGGCCACGTTCCGGGCGGCCGGGTGGATCCAGGACCGGTTCGGCGTGGATGCCTGCCGGCGCTACGTGGTCAGCTTCACCCGGTCAGCCGCTGACATCGCCGCCGTCCATGAACTCGCCCGCCACGCCATCCGCAGCGGCAGGCTTCCGGTGCTCGACGTGGTCCCGCTCTTCGAGAGTGGCGAGGACCTGCGCAACGCCACGCAGGTGCTTGACGACATGCTGGCGCTCGAGCCGGTGGCGGCCCGGCTCGCGGCCAATGGGCGCCGGGTGGAGGTCATGCTCGGCTACTCAGACTCGGCCAAGGAACTGGGCCCGGTCAGCGCCACTTTGCGGTTGTTCGATGCCCAGGCCCGGCTGGCCAGCTGGGCCGCGGACCGCGACGTGTCGCTGACGCTGTTCCACGGCCGGGGCGGGGCCCTGGGCCGTGGCGGTGGCCCGGCGGGCCGCGCGGTGCTCGCCCAGGCGCCCGGCTCGGTGGACGGCCGGTTCAAGGTCACCGAGCAGGGAGAGGTGATCTTCGCGCGGTACGGGCACCCGGTGATCGCCCGTCGCCACCTTGAGCAGGTGACGTCGGCCGTTTTGCTCGCCTCGGCGCCCGCGGTGCGGGAGCGCAACGCGGCCGCGGCGAAACGCTACCGGCCGATCGCGGACCGGATTGAGGCCGCGGCGCTGCGCGCATACCGGGATCTTGCCGAGGCTCCCGGGTTCGCGGAGTGGCTGGCCAGGATCAGCCCGCTGGAGGAGATCAGCGCGCTGCGGATCGGGTCGCGCCCGGCCCGGCGGGGGATTGCTGCGGCGCCCGTGGGCCTCGACGACCTGCGGGCGATCCCGTGGGTGTTCGCCTGGGCGCAGACGCGGATGAACCTCCCGGGCTGGTACGGGCTGGGCAGCGGGCTCGCCGCGGTCACCGGCAGCCCCAGCGGCCTGCAGGAAGCCCAGGAGGCCTACCGGGGCTGGCCGCTGCTCGCCGTGCTCGTCGACAACGCGGAAATGAGCCTGGCCAAGTCGGACCGCCGGATCGCGGCCCGCTACCTGGCCCTGGGCGCCCGGGAGGACCTGACGGCTATGGTGCTGGCGGAATACGACCTGACCAGGCGGCTGGTGCTGGCGGTCACCGGGCATGACCGGCTGCTGGCTGACCGGCCGGTGCTGTCCCGGGCCGTCACCCTGCGCGATCCCTACGTGGACGCGCTCTCCCACCTGCAACTGCGGGCGCTCAGTGAATTGCGAGCGGTGCCGCAGGCCGAACTGCCGTCGGCTCCCGCGGCCGGCGTGGTCGGCGCAGACGCGAGGCAAGGCCCGGCGGATCGCCGGGCTGCGGATACCCCAGCGGATGGCGAGGCCGCGGCTATCCCGGCGGCCGACCGCGCGGCGGTGGATCTTGAGGCTGCGGACGCACACAGGGAGCGGCTCCGCCGGCTCCTGCTGCTCACCGTCAGCGGAGTGGCGGCCGGCCTGCAGAACACCGGCTGACCGAACCCGAGCTGATTTGCGGACGGTAGTTGCCGTGGCGGCAGCAGTTACCGTCCCACTGTGCGTCGATCAGCTAGGCGCTGTGGCCGACGGCCTGTGCTGCCGGGTCGCAGGGGGGCGGCGCGGGGTGCCCGGTCAGCCCGGCCCGGGCCTGCTGATGCGCGGGCCAGCACGGGTAGTGGACGTCCGTGCCTTCCCCGGCCAGCAGCCGGTCGATGGCGGCCCGGCAGGTCTCGTCGGCGGGGGTGTACACGACCACCCGGGTGCCGGGCGTGGCCAGCACCGCGAGGCTGGTGGTCTTCATGACCATGCGCTCATAGGCCGGGTGCCGGAAGATCTTGAGGTAGCTGGCCGAGCTGGCCACGTCGTGCTCCGCCCACAGCCGGGCGAAGTGCGGGCTCAGCGCCTGCAGCCTGCGGACGAACCCGGTCCAGGCCGGCTCCCCGACGTGCCGGCCATAGGCCCCCCGGAGCTGGGCGACCAGAGTGGACAGCTGCTCATCGCGGTTGACGTAGGGATGGCAGCACTCCGAGTGCATGAAGCACTGCCAGAGCGTGTTGCGCTCGGCTGGCACGGCGCCGATCATGCCGGGCCAGACGGCGGCGTACGCCGCGTTCCAGGCCAGCAGGTCAAAACGCTCATTGACCACGCTGGCGGGCAGCGGGACCAGGCTGTCCAGGATTCCCTGCACCTCGGGTGTTACCTGCTCACAGCTGGCTCCCGGGCCGCTGGGGGCGCCCGCCGCGTCGGGCACGTCGGCGAGCCGGTACAGATGCTCCTGCTCGGCCTGGTCGAGCCGGAGCGTGCGGGCCACCGCGGCCAGGACCTGAACGCTGGCGTTGATGGGTCGGCCCTGCTCCAACCAGGTGTACCAGGTAACACCCACCCCGGCGAGCTGGGCGACCTCCTCACGCCGCAGTCCGGGAGTGCGCCGGCGCAGTCCTGGCGGCAGGCCGGCCTCCACCGGTGTGATGCGCTCCCGGCGGCTGCGCAGGAACGCGGCGAGTTCGGCGCGGCGCGAGTGGCTGCCAGCCGCTGCCCGGTCGGCAGTCGCCGCGCCAGCTACTGCCCGGTCAGCTGTCGCCGCGCCGTTCGTTGCCGCGCCAGCCGCTACTGCGCCGTTCGCTACTGCGCCAGCCGCTACTGCGCCGTTCGCTACCGCGCCGTTCGTTGCTATGGCAGCCGTTGCCGCGCGAGCTACTGCCCGGTCAGCTGTTGCGGCGCCGTTCGTTGCCGCACTGGTCGTCGTCATGGTGCCCATGGTCCAATCCTGCCCGCCGGATGGCGAGCTTGCCAGGTACCAGTAGTACCAGGATAAGCAGGCTCCTGGTACTGGCATCTAAGTGACGGCAAGATCGTGCACATGACAGACATCATTACGGCAACCCGGGCGCCAGGGCGAATCCGCCGGGCGGCCGGGGCACCGCGGGGACTGCTCGCTGTGGTCCTCACCGGCCAGTTCATGGCGCTGCTCGACGCCTCTGTGGTCAACGTCGCGGCCCCGTCGATCCACACCGACCTGCACGCCTCCGGAGCCGGCCTTCAGCTGGTCATCGCCGGGTATGTGATCCCCTATGCCGTGCTCCTGGTGACCGGCGCCCGCCTCGGTGACATCCTCGGCCACCGTCGCATGTTCCTCGGCGGGCTCGTCCTGTTTACCCTCGCATCGCTCGGCTGTGGCCTGGCCACCTCCACGGGAATGCTCGTCGCGCTGCGCTTCGTCCAGGGTGCGGGCGCTGCGGCGATGATCCCGCAGGTGCTCAGCCTCATCCAGCGCTCGTTCACCGGCACGGCACGGGCCCGGCCGATGCGGCTGTATGCGGCGGTGCTGGCCGGTGGCGCGGTGGCTGGCCAGATAGCGGGCGGGCTGCTGGTCAGCGCAGACATCCTGGGCAGCACCTGGCGCCCGGTGTTCCTGCTGAACGTGCCGATCGGGGCCGTGCTGCTCATCGTGGGAGCCCGGCTGCTGCCGCGGGGTTCCGCCGAGCGGGGCCGCGGCCTCGACCCGGTCGGGCTGGCCACCCTGTCGCCGGCCGTGCTGGGCCTGGTGCTGCCGCTGGTCCTCGGCCAGTCCGAGCACTGGCCGGTGTGGGGGTGGGCCTGCATGGCCGGCAGCGTAGTGCTGCTGGGGATCTTCGCGCTGGTGGAACGCAGGGTGGCCGCCGGTGGGGGATCACCCCTGATCCCCGGGCGCGTGCTCCGGATGCCCGGGGTATCCCTGGGCATCACCGGGCTGTTCGCCAGCCTGGCCGTGTTCGGGGGCTTCTTCTTCGTGCTGGCTTTGCACCTGCAGGGCGGCCTTGGTGACTCACCGCTGCGGGCCGGGCTCACCTTCGTCCCGGCCGGGCTGGCATTCGCGCTGGTCAGCCTCAACTGGCAGCGGGTTCCCCCGCGCGGCCACAACGCGCTTATCATCGCCGGTTTCGCCGGCAACGCGGCTGCGATGCTCGGCCTCGGGGCCCTGCTTCGCGGAGACGGCAACGGCGGGCCTGGCCTGTACCTCGTCCTAGCGCTGTCCGGAGCGGGCATGGCGGCCTCGTTCAGTCCGCTGATGACCTCGGTGCTGATGCGGGTTCCGGTGACCGAGGCAGCGGACGCGACCGGGGTGATCGTGACCGTCAACCAGCTCGCGCTGGTGGTGGGGGTGGCCACCTTCGGGACGCTGTACCTGAACCTGGCCGGCCGGCTACCGGCGCACCCACTGGCCGGGGACTTCAGCCGGCTATCGGCTCACGCTGTCTCGGTGACCTTCGTCGCCCTGGCTGGCCTGGCCCTGGCGGGGGGTGTGCTCGCCACTGTCCGTGCGGTGAGCACCCGCAGGCCGCGGCAGGCCGCGGCGGATCGCGAGACGCTGGCCGGGGAACCGGCCTGACGCCCGCTCGCTGCCGGTGACCTGGCCCCCTATCCGGCGGGGTCGGGCCAGGCGGCCGGCGACTGTACAGCGGATGGCTGTGCGGCGGATGGCTGTGCGGCCGGTGGCTGTGCGGCCGGCGGCGGTGCGGTGGATGGCTGTGCGCCGGGTGGCTGTGCGCCGGGCGGCGGTGCGGTGGATGGCTGTGCGCCGGGTGGCTGTGCGGTGGATGGCTGTGCGCCGGGCGGTGGTGCGGTGGATGGCTGCAGCGCTGGCGGCTGCTGCGCCGCTGGCCGCTGGCCGGCGGCGCGCTGCAGGCCAGGCCACTGGACGCCGTCCAGGCGCGCGAAGGCGAGGCCTGCGGCCAGGCAGGCTAGCGGGACGGCGGTGATCGCATACCGGTAGAGGTACTGGGCCACGGCGATAGGGACCACGAGGCCGATCACGGCGACGGCCCACGGCAACGCCGCGGGGCCGCCCCACCGCCGCCATTGCCTGAGCACGCCCCCCAGCCCGATGACCATCACGACGACGAACGCGACACCAGGGAACCAGACCGGCAGCTGGTAAAGATACGTGTAGTACGCGTACGGCTGCACCAGGTGGGTGTCGCTGGTGGTGTGCGCGTAGGCCCGCAAATGGCTCAGGTAGCTGGCCGACAGCGGGAGAGGGACAACCGGGCCCGCGGTGAAGTTCAGGGACAGGTAGTTGTCCGCCCGGTCGGTCGCCAGGAAGGTGAGCAGCACCCCCTGAGCTGTCACCCGCAGGTAGCTGAGCGGCTGCGCCTTGATCGCGTCCAGCGCGAAGCGCATCCCCAGCCGGTTGTTATAGGCGTTGATCCCCGGGTGCGCGTCGTGGCGCCACCACGCATTGCCCGACCACAGGTACTCCCCGGGAGTCCGCTCATTCAGCAGCGACGACACCGACCAGGCGGTCACGGGGCGGGCATGCAGGCCCTGCCGGTCCGGGCACAGCGGCCGCAGGTCCGGGGTTGGCTTGATCACGGAGCAGTTGGCGAACGACATGGTCCGGGACCACAGGAAGAGGCCGGTGCTGTTGGTGATGTCGAACTGCCCGAAGGTGGCGGCGAACAATGACGCGTAGGCGACCAGCGGGATGGCGAACGCCGCCGCACCCGCCGACAGGGCGCGCCAGCCGACCCGCCTGATCAGCATGAAAGCGAAAAGCGCCAGCATGATGGGCGCACCGTTGCCGCGAAGCAAGGAGGCCCAGGCCACCAGCAGCCCGGCGACCACACACCGCCAGATGGTCGGGGTGCGCTTGGTGAGCAGCAGCGCGACGGCCACGAGGGTCACGAAGCCGAACACGGCGTCCGGCAGGATGTAGGACTCCAACGCGAGCTGGCGGGCGTCGAACAGGGTCGGCACCGTGGCCAGGGCAGCGCCCCACGCGGGCAGGCCCCAGTAGCGCAACAGCCCGTACACGATGATCGCCGTTCCGATGCCCATCAGGTGCTGCAACGTGGTCACGAGCAGCAGGCTGTGGAACGGTTCGAGCACGCGCAGCAGCATGGAGTATCCCGCCGGGCGCAATTGCCCGACGGCCAGATGAACGCCGTTGTACATGTAGCCGAAGGAGTCAGCGATGAACAGCGCGGGCTGGAAGGCTAGCGTCACCAGCACTCGCACCGCGACGGCCAGCAGCACAAGGACGGTGAACAGGCGATGATCGCGCCACAAAGCGGCCGGCGTGACGCCCGCCGTCATCGCCCGTGCGCGAGCCCGCAGCGAGTCGGGCCCGCTGGCAGACGCGCCAAGCGACCCGCGCGGGCTCCGCGGCCAGCGGCTCGCGCGCTGTGGCAGCAGGCCGTTCTCATCGCGGGTCTCGCTGGCCTTGAGATCGGCCACTGCTCTCCCTGACATGACTCTTGGGGGTATCTATCGCCCGGAGCGGCGAGTCGGCCCGGCCCCAGCACCGTGCCCGATACCTCGAAAGATGACACTATCGAAACGAGATGGCTGCTGACCGCGCAGACCCGGACCGGCCCCCGCTGCGGGAGGCCGTACTCAGCCAGGACCTGATCCGGCCGGGCGGTCTCTGGGAGCAGATCCGGGTCGTCCAGGTGACCGGGTCAACCAATGCTGACCTGCTCGCCGAGGCCGCGGCGGGGGCTGCGGGAGGACGCGTGCTGGTCGCCGAGGCGCAGACGGCGGGCCGGGGCCGGCTGGAGCGGCAGTGGGTGAGCCCGCCGCGTGCGTCGCTAACCTTTTCCGTCCTTTTGCGCCCGGCTGACCTTCCGCAGGCCCGCCGGGCCTGGATCCCGCTGCTCGCGGGGGTCGCGGTGGCCTCGGCGCTGCGCCGGTCAGCAGCCGTGGACGCCCGGCTCAAGTGGCCAAACGACGTGCTGGTGGGCGGGGCCAAGCTGGCCGGCATCCTGGCCGAACAGCACCGTGACGCGGTGGTCGTGGGCGTGGGCATCAATGTAACCCTCGGCCGCCAGGACCTGCCGGTGCCGGGAGCGACATCCCTGCTGCTGGAGAACGCCGCGGAAATGGACCGCGAGCAGGTGCTCGGCGCCGTCCTGCGTGAGTTCGAGCACTGGTACATGGCGTGGGCGGGCGGCACGGACCCGGACGCCTCCGGCCTGCGCGCGGAATACCTGCACCGGTGCGCGACGATTGGCAGGCAGGTCAGGGTCGAACTGCCGGGCGGACGGGCGCTCACCGGGATCGCGGCCGACGTCGACGCCGGGGGCAGGCTGGTCGTGCGGACCTCCTCGGGGCTGACGTCGGTGAGCGCCGGGGACGTCGTGCACGTCCGCTGAGACCGCCGGGCGGGCAGATCGCCATATTCCATGCCACGATGTGCCCTATGGCCGGTGGAGACCAGCTTTCCGAGGGCGAGCAGAGCGTGCTGATCCTGCACCCACACTGGAAGACGCTGCTGCGGCCGATTCTCATTCTCGTCGTTGTGGTGGCCGCCGCTCTCGTGGTGGTGATCATCATCCCGGCGGGCCGCGCCGCCGAGCCCGGCCGTATCGCTGTCGGCGGGGTCGCCTTCGTGGCGGTGCTGCTCGGGTTCGTGGTGCCCTACCTGCGCTGGCAGACGACCAGCTACCAGCTCACCACCCGCAGATTCCGGCTCCGCTACGGCATCCTGACCAGGACCGGCCGGGATTTCCCGCTGATCAGGATCAGCGACGTCTCGTTCTCGCAAGGGCCCATCGACCGGCTGCTCGGCTGTGGCCGGCTCACCGTGGAGTCCGCGGGCGAGCACGGCCAACTCGTCCTCAACGAGATCCCCGAGGTCAAGAAGGTGCAGGCCACGCTCTTCCAGCTGGTCGCGGACGAGGAGCAGCGCCTGGCCCGCGATGAGCGCCAGGGGCGTCCCTAGACCTGCCCGTGAACGCAGCGGGCGGTGCGGCTAACGGGCACGATGCACTGCGCCCAGCGGCCAGGCAGCCGGTGGGGGAGGGGTGGCCGGAGCACTCAGCCGGCTAGACGGGCTAACCTGCGCTCATGGATGGCGTGGCGGTTCGCAGGCATGTGCTGGGGCACGGCAGGGTGGCGGAGATTGTCCTCGAACGGCCGGAGGCGCTGAACGCCATCGACACGGCGATGGCCGTCCGGCTGGCCCAGGTGTGCGCGGAGCTGGGCCCGGACCGGGGTGTCTGCGCGATCGTGATCACCGCGTCCGGGGAACGGGCGTTCTCGGTGGGCGCCGATCTCAAGGAGCGCAACGCGATGACCGACGCGGAGATGCTGGCCCAGCGGCCGGTGTTCCGCGCCGCGTTCGAAGGCTTGCTGGCCCTCCCGCAAGCGGTGATCGCCGCCGTGCACGGGTGGGCCCTGGGCGGCGGCTGCGAGCTCGCCCTGTCCTGCGACCTGATCGTGGCCGACGAGACAGCGGTGTTCGGCCTGCCGGAGACGACCGTCGGGCTGGTGCCCGGCGGTGGCGGCACCCAGCTCGCCATGCGCCGCCTCGGCCCGGGCCGGGCCGCTGACCTGGTACTCACCGGCCGCAGGGTGAATGCCGCCGAGGCGGAGCGGATCGGCCTCGCGGACCGGCTCGTGCCGGCGGGCGCCGCGGATCACGATGCGCTGGAGATCGCCGGGAGTATCGCCTGCAACTCCTCGGTCGCCGTGATGGCCGCGAAGAGAGCCATGCGTCATGGCTGGGGTACCAGCCTGGCGGCGGGGCTGGAGATCGAGGACGCCGCCTGGCGTACGGCGGCATTGTCGGCGGACAGGCGTGAAGGAATCGAGGCTTTTAATCAGAAGCGGGCCCCCCAGTGGCCGGGCGAGTGAGCCGGGATGGCTGATCTGCCCAGCCGGATCTCGCTGCGCGAGGTGGGACCGCGAGACGGGCTGCAGAACGAGGATCCGGTACCGACCGCCGCCAAGATCGCGCTGATCGACCGGCTGTCCGGGACCGGGGTGGGCCGGATCGAGGCCGTGTCGTTCGTGCGTCCGGAGGCCATCCCGCAGATGGCTGACGCCGATGCGGTGTGGCACGGGATCGCCAGGCCGCCGTCCGTCCGCTACTCGGCGCTCGCCGCGAACCTGCGCGGAGCCCGGCGGGCGCTGGACGCCGGCCTCTCTGAGCTTGAGGTCGTAGTGTCGGCCTCGGACACGCACAACCGCAAGAACGTGAACCGCGGGACGGCCGAGTCGCTGGATGAGATCGCGGTGATCATCGATGAGGCCCACACGCGGGGCGCCTCCTGCCAGGTGGTCGTCGCCACCGCGTGGGGCTGCCCGTACGAGGGGGACGTGCCGGTTGACCGGGTGGTGGCGGTGGCCGGGCGGGCGGTGGCCGACGGGGCGGACTCGGTCTCGTTCGGTGACACCACGGGGATGGCCACCCCGCGGCGGGTCCGCGAGCTGGTCGGCGAGTTCCGGTCGCGCCATCCCGACGTCCCGCTCAACCTCCACTTCCACAACACGCGGGGCACCGGGCTGGCCAACGTCCTGGCCGCGCTGGAACTGGGCGTGGACGACTTCGACGCATCGGTCGGCGGGCTCGGCGGCTGCCCCTACGCGCCCGGTGCCTCCGGCAACATCGCCACCGAGGAGCTTGTGTACATGGTTGAGGACATGGGCGTGGCCACCGGCGTAGACCTGCCGGCGATGATTGCCGCCGCCGCCGAGGCCGAGCGCATCGTCGGCCGGCAGCTACCCTCGCAGGTGCTCCGTGCGGGCCCCCGAACCCGCACAATTCCGGCATAACGAAACCCCGCCCGCACTCCCTCCCGCCCCGACGCGGCCGGCTCCCACCCGGCCGCAACGTGCCGCGGCACCCCCTCCCGCCCCGACGCCGCCGGTTCCCCACCCCGGCCGCAACGTGCCCGGTGCGGAATCGGTGTCGTTGGGACGTGCCCGGTGCGGGATCGGTGTCGTTGGGGACGTTGCCACGATCATGGAAATCTGGCCGGGCGGGGTCTGACCGGGCGGGTAGGGTCGCGAGGGTGGCTGAGGACATGGACACCGGGGACCCGGGCACTGGTTCCCCGGACGCTGGTCACCCGGAATTGGCCAAGCTGCGGGCGCGGGTGGAGCGGGGCGGCGCGCAGCGCTACCACGACGCGGCCAAGGCGGCCGGCAAGCTGTTCGCCCGGGAGCGGGTCGCGCTGCTGGTGGACGAGGGGAGCTTCACCGAGGACGGGCGGTACGCCAACGTCCTCGCCGACGGCCTGCCCGCCGACGGCGTGATCACCGGGACGGCTGCGATCGGCGGCCGGCCGGTGGCGCTGATGGCGAACGACTCCACGGTCAAGGCGGGCTCGTGGGGGGCCCGCACCGTCGAGAAGATCATCCGGATCATCGAGAAGGCCTACCAGGCGGGCCTCCCCATGATCTACCTGGTGGACTCGGCGGGCGCGCGGATCACCGACCAGGTCGACATGTTCCCCGGTCGGCGGGGGGCGGGGAAGATCTTTCACACCCAAGTGCGCGCCTCGGGGTCCATCCCGCAGGTCTGCGCGCTCTTCGGCCCGTCGGCGGCGGGCGGTGCGTACATCCCGGCGTTCTGCGATTTCGTCGCCATGGTGGACGGGAACGCCTCGATGTACCTGGGCAGCCCGCGCATGGTCGAGATGGTTATCAAGGAGAAGACGACGCTGGAGGAAATGGGCGGCGCCCGGATGCACTGCACCGTGTCCGGGTGTGGCCACTACCTCGCCGGGTCCGAGGCTGATGCGCTGGAGGCGGTCCGCGGCTATCTGTCCTACCTGCCAGCGAACTGGCGGCAGCAGCCGCCGGTCGGGCCGTCCCGCGAGCCCGTGCCAACCGACCTGGGCGCGCTGGTCCCGGTGAGCGAGCGCCAGGCCTTCGACATGCGGAAGTACGTGCGCGGGCTGGTAGACGAGGAGTCCTTCTTCGAGATCCACGCGCTGTGGGCCCGCGAGCTGACCATCGGTTTCGCCCGGCTGGCCGGCCAGGCAGTCGGCGTCGTGGCGAACAACCCGTTGTTCAAGGGCGGTGTGCTGTTCGTCGATTCCGCGGACAAGGCGACCCGCTTCATCCAGTTGTGCGACGCGTTCAATGTGCCGTTGCTCTTCCTCGCCGACGTGCCCGGCTTCATGGTCGGCACCGCGGTGGAGAGGCAGGGCATCATCAGGCACGGCGCGAAAATGATCAGCGCGGTGGCCGAGGCGACCGTGCCCAAGATCTGCGTGGTGGTGCGCAAGGCGTACGGGGCGGGTCTGTACGCGATGGCCGGGCCAGGGTTCGAGCCGGACGCAACGCTCGCGCTGCCCACCGCGAAGATCGCCGTGATGGGCGCCGAGGCAGCCGTCAACGCCGTCTACTACAACAAGCTGGCCAGCATCGACGACGCCACCGCGCGCGAGGAGGAGACCCGGCGGCTCCGCGACGAATACGACCACGACATCGACGTGCTCCGGCTCGCTGGCGAGCTTGTTGTCGATGACGTGGTGGAGCCCGGCGACCTGCGGGCCGAGCTCATCCGCCGGTTCGCGGCGGCGGCCGGGAAGGACCGCTCGTTCTCCCGGCGCCGGCACGGCGTCACGCCAGTCTGAAGCCCCCCTGGACGGCGATGGAAGACTGTTGGCGTGGAGCGGCACAATCCTTCCCCGACCTGCCAGACGTAATACCGCTTCCTAGGTTGTATGGACTCATCCGCTGATTTACGCCGTGCATGACCGGCTGCTGAGGTGGATCCGGGTTTGCTCAGGTACTCCGCGGACGCGACATCTCCCTAGCTGTGAAAGCGGAGGATTTGTACGGTGTTGGTGGATGCGTTGTGCCCGGGTTGCGCTGCGCCGTCGATGGCGTAGAGGGTGTTGCCGATCGCTGCGACGGCCAGCCCGTGCCGGGCTACGGCGAGGTTGGGCAGGTTGGACCAGGTCGAGGTGGTCGGGTCGTAGGCCCGGACGGTGTCGAACACGGTGCCGGTGCTTTCGCCGCCGACGACGATCAGCCGGCCGCCGACGATCGCCACGCCGGAGTCGCTGACCTTGCTCGGCATGGCCAGCAGCTGGGTCCACCGGTCAGCGTTCGGGTCGAAGCGCTGCACCGCCGCGGTATTGGTGGTGACCTCTAGGCTGCGCCCGCCGACGGCGTACAGGTACGTGCCGTCCGACGCGGCCGCCAGGTGATCGCCCGGAATCGGAATGCCGGGCGCGTCGTGCCAGCTGGTGCCGTCGAAAACCTCTGTGGGTGTGACCGGCGCCGCGGAATTGCCGGCGGTCCGCCCGCCGACCACGACAATCTTGTCCCCCACCACCGCCGCCGCGCCGGCGGCACGCGCATGGTGGAGTTCAGGGCCGTCGATCCACTGGTTCTGGGCCTGGTCCAGGTACAGCACCCGGGCGGAGGCGACCCCCGACACCTGGCTGCCCTGGGGCTCGAAACCACCGATCACCCACACCGTGTTCCGGTACGACACCATCATCGCGTGATGCAAGGGGACCGGCAAAGCTGGGCCCGGGCTCCACGTGTCGATCGTCGGGTCGTAAAACTCCGTCTTCGCCGTTGCATCCAGGCCGGTCAAACCACCGGCCACCCAAATCCGGCCACCCAGCACCGCAGCACCCACTTGCTGAACCGCGAGCAGCGAATCATGCCCCAACTGCCAACCCCCGGCAGGCTGAGCGGGTGGTGGGGGCACGGTGAGGATTTGTACGGTGCTGGTGGATGCGATGTGCCCGGGTTGCGCTGCTCCGTCGATGGCGTAGAGGGTGCTGCCGATCGCTGCGACGGCCAGCCCGTGGCGGGCTGCGGCGAGGTTCGGCAGGTTGGACCAGGCCGAGGTGGTCAGGTCGTAGGCCCGGACGGTGTCGAATACGCTGGCCGGGCCTTCACCGCCGACGGTGATCAGCCGGCCGTCGACGACCGCCGCGCCGCTCCCACTGGTAGCGCTCGGCATGGCCGGCAGTTGGGTCCACCGGTCGGCATTCGGGTCGAAGCGCTGCACCGCCGTGGAATCGGTGGTGGCGGTTATCTTGCGCCCGCCGACGGCGTACAGGTACGTCCCGTCCGACGCGGCCGCCAGATGATCGCCCGGAATCGGAATGCCGGCCGCGTCCTGCCAGCTGGTGCCGTCGAAAACCTCTGTGGGTGTGACTAGCTCCTGGGTTTTGCCGGTACGCCCACCGATAACGACAATCTTGTTCCTCACCACCGCCGCCGCGCCGGCGGCACGCGCATGGTGGAGTTCAGGGCCGGCGATCCAGTAGTCCTGATCCTGGTCCAGGTACAGCACCCGAGCGGAGGCGATCCCCGACACCTGGCTGCCCTGGGGCTCGAAACCACCGATCACCCACACCGTGTTCCGGTACGACACCATCATCGCGTGATGCAGCGGGACCGGCAAAGCCGGGCCCGGGCTCCACTGGTCGATCGTCGGGTCGTAAAACTCCGTCTTCGCCGTCGCCTCTTCCTGGCCGGTTAGACCACCGGCCACCCAAATCCGGCCACCCAGCACCGCAGCACCCACTTGCTGAACCGCGAGCAGCGAATCATGCCCCAACTGCCAACCCCCGGCAGGCTGAGCGACGGTATGGCTCTGTTGTGGCCCGCCCTGTTTCTTGGTGCAGTCTGCGAGATGTGGCATGCCGTACTGCCGCGCTGCCTTATCGGCGCTCTTGTACGCGTGGCCTGCTTGTCTTAGCGCCGTCAGGTAAGCATCAGAGTTTCCGCTGGACAGCGCCGTCTGAGCGGACCGGTATTGCCGCACCGTGTCATCGATCGCAGATAGCAGGATGTCGAATTGCCTGCGTTGAGCTGCTGGGGACCGATGCGAGCGCGCCTGGCTGGCGAACGTGCCGAGTTGGTGGGCGACTTGACCCGGCTGAGATTTCATGTCAACTGTCGTCAACTGGCGATCTACTTGCGCGCAATATCCGACGAGCTGCTGTACGAACACCCGTTTACTGGCCGCGTCCTGGGCCGCTGACAAGTGGCTATACTCTGTGAGGAGCACCAGCCCTCCTGTGAGGAGAACCACCGCCGCGCACACGATTACCCATAGCCGCCGCATCGCTTCCCTCCCGAACTGGAACTCGGTACGCCGTGTTCGGCGCAGCTCGCAGTCGGTTAACGGCTTAGTTAAGCTGTTCACGAAGCGCGTCAACTATCGCGTTGTGGACATTCCAAATACAAGCAGAGATGTATTGATTGTTCGCTTACCATTTTCTTGCTGGTGGCCGCGCAGCTCTGAGCGTGCGTAAGCAGGTCGACTGGGACGGCGTGACCGGGCCGGATCAGGGCCGGCTCCTGCTGTAGGACAACGACGGCCCACGCGACGCCCTCATCCCGAGTGACCTGTGGCCGGGCCCCGGGTTCCGGGGCAAAGTTGGGGGGCAATGACGGGGGATCGAGGTGGACATGCCTGCACTTGGGGGGTTGGCGAAATCACTAAGACCGCACGTCAGGGCATTTACGGGGACCACCGTACCCGCGTAGGGCCTAGCATCTGACCATGACTTGCGTTTTGCTCGCTGAGGATGATGCGTCCATATCAGAGCCGCTGGCCCGCGCGCTCCGCCGGGAGGGCTACGACGTTGACGTTGCGCCGGACGGGCCCAGCACGCTGGAGGCGGCTCTCGGCGGGGGGGTCGACCTGATCGTGCTCGACATCGGCCTGCCCCGGCTGGACGGCCTCGAGGTCTGCCGCCGCCTGCGCTCCGACGGGCAGACCGTGCCGGTGCTGATCCTGACCGCGCGGGCGGACGAGGTGGACACCGTCATTGGCCTCGACGCTGGTGCTGATGACTACGTGACCAAGCCGTTCCGGCTGGCCGAGTTTCTCGCCCGGGTCCGCGCCCTGCTCCGTCGCGGCAGCGTGGAGACCAGCGTTGTGCAGGGCGTGCGCGTCGATTCGGATGCTCGCCGCGCCTGGATCGGCGACACTGAGCTTGAGCTCACCACCAAGGAGTTCGACCTGCTGAGCGTGCTGGTCGGGGACGCGGGGAAGGTGGTCACCCGTGAGCAGATCATGCGTGAGGTCTGGGACAGCAAGTGGTGGGGGTCGACCAAGACACTGGACATGCATATCTCCTGGCTGCGGCGCAAGCTCGGCGACGACGCGCACAGTCCCCGCTTCATCACCACGGTCCGCGGGGTTGGGTTCCGGTTCGAGCGGGGTGACTGACGGCCTGGCCGCTCGTTGCCCCGCCTGGGTGGCGGGAGGCTGACCTGTGCGGCGGCGGCTGCTGATGTCCACCCTGGCGGTGGTGGTGACCGCCGTCCTGCTGCTCGGCCTGCCGCTGGCGTTCGTGGTGAGCCAACTGCAGATCAGCGCGGCGACCGAGCAGGTGCAGCGGGACGCGACGACGGCGGCCCGGTCACTGCAGGCCCGGATAGACGCCGGCCTGAAACCCGACGCGCAAGGCGCGGCCGCGGCGGCCAAGTCGCTGCCCGATCGCTATGTCAGCATCACCCAGAACGGGCGCCGGACGGTCACCATCGGCGACCCGATCAAGAGCCGGAGCGCGATCACCGCCCACGCGTCCACCGAGAATTTCAGCGTCACCATTCAGGCGGACGACTCGTTCAGGTACAGCCGGGTAACCGGCGCGATGGCCCTGATCGGCTCGCTGGCACTGCTGGCCGCCGCCGTGGCCGTTGCCCTCGCCGTCGTGCAGGCGCGGCGTCTCACCCGCCCGCTCGAGGAACTCGCCAGCGCCGCGGACCGGCTGGGCTCTGGCGACGCCCGCCCGCTCGGACGCAGGTACGGGGTGCCCGAACTCGACCAGGTGGCCGAGGGGCTGGACGGCTCCGCGCGGCGGATCACCGACCTTCTCTCCGCGGAGCGCGACTTCGCCGCCGACGCGTCCCATCAGTTGCGCACGCCACTGACCGCCCTGTCGATGCGGCTGGAGGAGATGATCGCCGCCGCCGACCAGCCCGAGGTGGTCCGCGAGGAGGGGGCGGCGGCGCTGGCCCAGACCGAGCGGCTGGCTGAGGTGGTCAGCCAGTTGCTCGACCGGACACGCAGGTCCGTGCGCGGTGTCCCGTCCCTGATCTCCATCGACGACGTGCTCGCCCAGCAGGTCATCGAGTGGGACCACGCGTTCCGCCGGACGAACAGGAAGCTGGAGGTGGTCGGCGAGAAGGGCCTGCGCGCCTACGTCACCGCGGGGGCCCTGGCGCAGGTGGTCGCCACTCTGCTCGACAACGCGCTGGTACACGGCGCGGGCACGGTGACCATCCGGACCTCGCGGACCCCGAAGTCCGTGGTCGTGGAGGTGCGGGATGAGGGCAAGGGCGTGCCACACGACCTCGTGCCGCGAATCTTCGAGCGCAACGTCAGCGGCAGCCCGGGCGGGACTGGCCTGGGCCTCGCCCTGGCCAGGACGGTTGCCGCCGCCGACGGCGGCAACGTGGTCCTGGTCCGGCCGCGTCCCGCGGTGTTCGCCGTGTTCCTGCCTCGCGGCATTCGCGGCGCTGACGACCGGCCGCCGGTGGTCACGGGCCCGGCCTGAGCAGGCGGCCCCGACCAGCGGCCCAGGCGGTTCAGCGGCCCAGACAGACCTCTGACCAAGGCTGACCAGACGGCTCAGTGGCCCAGACAGACCTCTGACCAAGGCTGACCAGACAGCTCAGTGGCCCAGATAGGCCCTGACTAGGCTGACCAGGCGGTTCAGTAGCCCAGACAGGCCCTGACCAGGCTGACCAGCGGGCTCAGCGGCCCAGCCCGGGCTGGCCGGCGGTGGCGAGATCCCTGGTCTCCCCGGCCGTCACCGGGGCCACCGGCGGCGCTATGAAGACCCACTTGCGGTACGACCAGAACCGGAAGACCGTGCCGAGCCCGGTCCCGGCCACGTTTGCGGCGTTGAACGCTATCGCGCCACGCTGGTCCAGGCCGTAGTAGGTGAGCGCGATCACGGATTCGGCGATGAGCAGGCCGAGCCCGTTGAGCACGAAGAACACGATCCACTCGCGGGCGAGGGAGTGGTTCGCTCGGTGGCGGAAGGCCCAGAACCGGTTGCCCAGGTAGGAAGCGACCGTGGCCAGCCCGACGGCGACGGCCTTGGCCTTCAGCGGCCCGACCCCCACCACGCCATGCAGGTATGCCGTCCCGCCGAGGTCAACGACAGCTGCCGTGGCGCCGACGGTCCCGAACTTGACCGCTTCGGCCAGCAGTGTGGCAAAACGGCTGTACAGGGCATTAGCACGGTACTGGGATTTAGCAAGGCTCACCATGCGCGCGGAGATCCCTTTCTGACGTCGGCAGGCGCGTCCGCACCTCTCACATCGGCGCGTCCGCTGCCCTCACCCCAGTAAGGCTCGTCCGCCGCCCACCCCTCAGCAGCCGCGCGTGCGGGCCGCCTCCGGAGAACAGATATGTCAGGGTACTCTCGCGGCCGCGGCCACTGACCGGGTTTAGCCGCGTTGGTCAGCCGGGTTCCCGGCGCGGGAGAAATAGTGCCAGGTCAGGTAGATAACAGCAGTTATTACGAAACCAACCTCGAAGGTGATGTCACCGACCGAGGGATAGTGCGACGGGACGAGACCAACATATTCCGTCTGGTTCGAGAACAGCCAGATCGACACGCCCATCCCGACGAGCATGGAGACCGGCCCGGCCCAGTTCGTGTAGCTGGTGTTGAACAGCAGGCTCTCGTCGTCGTGGCCGCGGCGCAGCCACTGGTTGGAGAACACGACGGCCAGCCAGGGCGCGATCCAGTACGCGATGATCAGCAGGAAGTTGGTGTACTTGGCGCCCGCGTCGTGCAGGCCGGTCAGCGCGACGATGAAGCCGATCACGCCGAACACCAGGGCCGTGACGGCCCGGCGCAGCGCGAGCGGCAGCCTGATGCCCATGGCCACGAAGGACAGCGCGCCCGAGTAGATGTTGAGCACGTTCGCCGCGATGGCGCCGAGCGCGATGGCGAGCAGGGTGAAGTCCGCGAGGACCGTGGGCAGATGCCCGGTGAACGACCCGGTCGGGTCGCCGAGAGCGGCTCCCGCGCTGCCGATGGTGGCGGACGCGGCGCCGGCCAGTTCGAGGATCACGCAGGACACGAACAGGCCGAGCCCGGACCAGAAGGCGATCGCCCGCTTGCTTGTCTCGGGCGGGAAGTAGCGGGTGTAGTCGGACGCATAGGGGTTCCAGCCGACGGCGTAGCCGAAGGCGGCGCCCAGGGTCAGCAGGAAACCGCCGGTCCCGCCCGTGTGCGTGCCTGAACCGGGGCTGGCCTTGGAGAAGATCACAATCGTCGCGATCACGAAGATGATCGCCAGCACAGGGAAGGCGTAGCGCTCGAACGCCTGCACCAGATTGTGGCCGAAGAACGCGATTGCGATCTGCGCCACCACGATGATCACCAGGCAGAGCCACTTCGGCAGGTGGCCGTGGGTGAGGGTGTTCAGCGCGAAGGTGCCGCTGACGCTGTTCACCGCGAACCAGCCGATCCCCGCCGTGATGGCGTTCAGCCCGGCGGGCAGCGCGTTGCCCCAGTAGCCGAAGCCGAGCCGGGACAGCACCATCTGCGGCACGCCGTGGGAGGGTCCTCGCGCCGAGAGGATGCCCTGGCTGATGGAGCCGAGCCCGGTGCCGATGACGATCGCCAGGGCGGCCTGCCAGAAGCTCAGGCCGAACAAGGCAACGCCGAGCACCCCAACGAAGACGGTGGCGAACTCCAGGTTGGGCGAGGTCCAGGTCCAGAAGAGCTGCAGCGGGCGCCCGTGCCGCTCGTGCAGCGGGATGAACTCCGCCCCGCCCGGCTCGACGGCGATGACCCGCTCGCCGTAGTCGCCCTCGCGGACCAGGACGTCGGGTGGCGCGTCGGCTTCGACAACAGGGTGGTCTGGTGCCGACATCGGCATACTCCTCCGGCCTCATGCCAGCCAGGCTGCAGGCAGCCAGGCCAGACGCCTTACGGACGCGCTGATGATAGATCGCGTGAGATGCGCGAATTGTTTCCTGCGTGTTAAATCTGCCGTTATGGTCACCGGGGCCCACCGGGGCGAAACGTCCGCAACCCCCGATTCCATGATCGCGGTGGATTGGTGGCCTGCCGGCGGCCAGTGATCCACCGCGATCATGGAAATCCGGCCGTGCGGGCCATGCGGCCCCCCTCGCCGGCAGTGCGGCCGGCCTCGTAGGCTACGGCGCGTGACCGAGCAACGTGCGGGCCTGCCGCAGGCACCGGTGGTGGGCATGGTGGGGGCCGGTCAGCTGGCGCGGATGACCTACCAGGCATCCATCCCGCTCGGTGTCGGCTTCCGGGTGCTGGCCGCCGAGCCGGGGGACAGCGCCGCCCAGGTCTGCCCCGATGTCCGGCTCGGTGACTACACCGATCTCGACGACCTGCTCACCTTCGCCGCCGGATGCGACGTCGTCACCTTCGACCACGAGCACGTCCCGGGGCCGCTCCTGGCCGCGCTTGAGGAGGCCGCGGTGGTGATCCGGCCGGGCGCCGGGGCACTTCGCTTCACGCAGGACAAGCTGGCCATGCGGGAGCGGCTGACCGCGCTCGGCGTGCCCTGCCCGCGGTACGCCCCGGCCGTCGTGCCCGCCGATGTCGAGGCATTCGCCGCGGACTCAGGATGGCCCGTCGTGCTCAAGGCGGTCCGCGGCGGCTACGACGGGAAGGGCGTATGGGTGTGCGGCACGCTGGAGCAGGCGGCCGAGGTCCTGGCCCACTGGCCGGTGAAGCACGGGGCCGCGGAGCACGGGGCCGCGGAGCACGGGGCCGCCGTAATGGTGGAGGAGCACGTCGAGTTCGACCGGGAGCTCGCCGCGCTGGTCGCCCGCTCGCCGCACAACCAGGGCGCCGCCTACCCGGTGGTGCAGACGGTGCAGCGCGACGGCCTCTGCCGCGAGGTGCTCGCCCCCGCGCCCGGCCTCTCCGTGGTCCGCGCCCGGGAGGCCGAGCGGCTGGCGCTTGAACTAGCCGCGAAGCTTGAGGTGACCGGCCTGCTCGCGGTCGAATTGTTCGAAACGTCGGGCGGCCTGCTGGTCAACGAGCTGGCGATGCGGCCGCACAACAGCGGTCACTGGACCATCGAGGGGGCCGGGACGTCCCAGTTCGAGCAGCATCTGCGGGCCGTGCTCGACCTGCCGCTCGGTGACCCTACAGCCGTCACGACGCAGATGGTGATGGCCAACGTGTTCGGCGGCAGCGGGTTGGCCAGCATGGACCCGGACATCTACGCGCGGTACACGCACGTGATGGCCGCCGATCCCGCCGTCAAGGTGCACCTGTATGGCAAGACGGCGCGGCCCGGGCGGAAGATAGGCCATGTCACCGTCCTGCCGAACCGGGCACTCGGCGACGACATCGATGCGCTCCGCGAGCGGGCCGGCCGCGCTGCGCGTTACCTCGGCGAGGGGAAGGACTGATGAGACAGCCACTGTCAACGTCGGGCCACACCGGAACGCCGCAGGCGCCGGGCCGAACGCCGCATAGTACTGACCTGCGCGCCTCCGGCACGACGCACCTTCAGGGCCGTTGCGGTGTCCCGGCGGCGAGACTCTGCCGACCGGGGGACACCCCCGAGCCCCCGATGGGCCTCCCGCGCCGCCAATTTGCGCGCCTCCGGCACGACCAAGCGAAGCGCCCGCGAGGGAGGCCATGAGAATGAGCGGCAAGCCACTGGTCGGCGTGGTCATGGGCAGTGACTCGGACTGGCCGGTGATGGAGGCAGCCGCCCTCACGCTGGCGGAGTTCGACATCGGCTACGAGGCCGACGTGGTGTCCGCGCACCGGATGCCGCACGAGATGATCACCTACGGCACCGCGGCGGAGAGCCGGGGACTGCGGGTGATCATCGCGGGCGCGGGCGGTGCCGCCCACCTGCCCGGCATGCTCGCGGCGGTCACCCCGCTGCCGGTCATCGGGGTGCCGGTGCCAGGCCGGCACCTGGACGGGCTTGACTCGCTGCTTTCTATCGTGCAGATGCCCGGTGGTGTTCCTGTGGCGACAGTCGCGGTGGGCGGAGCCCGCAACGCCGGCCTGCTCGCGGTGCGGATCCTCGGTGTCTGCGACAGCGCGCTGCGCGAGCGGATGACCGGCTTCCAGGAGAGGTTGCGCGATGAGGCGATCGTGAAGGGCACGGCGCTGCGGGCCAGCCGCGCCGACGGCTGAAGGCCAGATCCGCCGCAACCTCTTACCATCGGTGTTATGAGCCTTGACTTTCCCGCTTTCGCCCTGTCAGAGGAGCACGAGGCGCTCCGTGAGTCGGTCCGCGCCCTGGCCGACGACAAGATCGCGCCCCGCGCGGCCGAGGTGGATGAGACGGGTGAGTTCCCCTGGGACGTGCACGAGGCGCTGGCCAAGGCCGACCTGACCGCCGTGCACATCCCGGAGGCCTACGGCGGGGCGGGCGCGGACGCGATCGCGACGGCGATCGTCATCGAGGAGGTCGCCCGGGCCTGCGCCTCCTCCTCGCTGATCCCGGCCGTCAACAAGCTGGGCACCGTGCCGCTGCTGCTGGCCGGCTCGGAGGAGCTCAAGCAGCGGTATCTGCCGCCGCTCGCCCGCGGCGAGGCGATGTTCTCCTATGCGCTGTCCGAGCCCGAGGCCGGCTCCGACGCGGCCGCGATGAAGGCGCGGGCCGTCAAGGACGGCAACACCTTCATACTGAACGGAACAAAGCGCTGGATCACCAACGCCGGTGTCTCGGCCTTTTACACGGTCATGGCGGTCACCGACCCGGCGGCCGGGGCGGGCGGGATCTCCGCGTTCGTGGTCGAGAAGGATGATCCCGGATTCTCCTTCGGCGCACCGGAGCGCAAGCTCGGCATCAAGGGCTCGCCCACCAGGGAGCTGTACTTCGACAACTGCGTGATCCCCGCCGACCGGCTGATCGGCGAGGAGGGCTCCGGGTTCCGCACCGCGCTGGCCACCCTCGACCACACCCGGATCACGATCGCCGCCCAGGCGCTTGGCATCGCCCAGGGCGCGCTGGACTACGCGATCGGGTACGTGAAGGAGCGGCGGCAGTTCGGCCAGCCGGTCGCCGACTTCCAGGGTGTCCAGTTCATGCTGGCCGACATGGCGATGAAGATCGAGGCGGCGCGGCAGCTCACCTATGCGGCGGCGGCCAGGTCCGAGCGGGCCATGGCCGGCCAGCGGAGCGCGGACCTGACGTTCATCTCCTCGGCGTGCAAGTGCTTCGCGTCGGACGTGGCCATGGAGGTGACCACCGACGCGGTCCAGTTGCTCGGTGGCTACGGGTACGTCAAGGACTACCCGGTGGAGCGGATGATGCGGGACGCCAAGCTACGAGGGCACCAACCAGATCCAGCGCGTCGTCATGGCCCGCCAGCTCCTCAAGGGCTGATAGCGGGCCGCTGACCTGGTAATTCTCCGGCCTGCCGGGCCGGGAAACGGGGCCGTCCGACGCCGAGTCGGGCCGCCCGTTCTCGTGTCAGGCACCCGCAGGGTGAGACAGCGGTGCTCCTGCTCAGCGGGGAGCTGGTCACCAACAGCGTGCGGCACAGCGGTTCCGGCCTTGCCCGGCCAGATGGTCACGGTGACCGTCCTGAGCGAGGGTGGGGTCATCCGGGTGGAGGTCACCGATTGCAGTGGCGCTACAGTTCCGGTGCTGCGGCCCGCCGGCTCCGACGCTGAGGGCAGAAGGGGGCTGGTCCTAGTAGGCGTATCCCGGCCGTTATTGCCGGGGCGGCCGGGAACACCATGGCGATCGTGCAGGCCGCCGAGGCGGCTGGCAAGGCCCTCTCGGCCGGGATCTGCAGGCGGCCCTGGCCGGCATGGAAATTGTGCGGGAGCAGGTCGGCCAGGGACGGTGGGTCTTCAAGGCCGCCGAGCGCGGCAGGCGCGCCCTGGCCGTCCGGCCCGGCGGGCTGCGCGAACTGGTCGAGCAGCACTTGCGCCAGTTCCCCGGCGAGACCTTCACGCCGTACCAGATCGGCAAGGTGCTGACCCCGGTCCTCCGGCACGGTCGCCAACGCCCTGGACAAGCTCGTCAGCTTCGGCGTCGCGGAACTGGCCACCGACAAGCCCCGCAGCTTCCGGCTCGCCGCGAGTGCCCCTCAGCCTGCCGAGGGCAACTGCAGGGTCCGCGTCCCGGTGAATAATTCCGCGCCGCATGAACACTGAAAGATCAAAATCCGCGTTTGCGAACACTACGGCCCAGCGAGCGCTGGGCCGCAGTCGCTGGGCTGGCTGTTACGTGCCATCCATCGTGAACGCAGCACAGACCGCGCGGCCCCGTCTGGCGGCGACAGGCTCGTGAGCGTGCACCCGCCGAGATGCAGCCCGCTTGACTCCCGCGGCGGGCCGACTGACGCCACGGTGAGTGACCAGACTGGCCACGCCACGACCGGCGTGGCGCGCGGATCGCCGACTACGCGCTGTCCCCCAGTCTTGGGGCGTTTACGCGCTTGAAGCACAGAACGGCAGTTCGGGGGGTCTCAGCTCGGCCGGACCGAGCATGATGACGAATCCGCCTGAGCTCTCGGGCGGAGGTGCTACGCGGCGACTCTGCGGACTGTTCTTCGATGCAGGCTGCTCATCAATTACCTATTTTCCTAGGCAGACTTTATCTATCTACCTAGGCAGATTAGTCTAGTGCCCGTGCTGGACTTCCGGATCGATACCACCAGCGGGCTGGCGCCCTACGCGCAGCTCGTTCAGCAGGTCAAGCAGGCGCTGCGGCTGGGCTGGCTCCAGCCGGGCGACAAGCTGCCGACGGCGCACGAGGTCGCGGCGAGTGTGGCGATTAACCCGAACACGGTGCAGAAGGCCTACAAGGAGCTGGAGCACGACGGGCTGATCGCCGGCCGCCCGGGCCAGGGGACCTTCGTCCAGCGCAGCCTGAGCCAGTCGACGCCCGCGGCGCTGTCGCTGCTGCAGCGCCGCCTGGAGCGCTGGATCGCCGCGGCCCGGGTCGCGGGCCTGGATGAGGACGGGATCATGGACGTGGTGCGGGCGGCAATGCGGGATTTCAGTGCCGAGGCGAGCGCGTGAGCACGGCCATCGAGACGGTGGGCGCGGGCCGCCGCTACGGGCACTTGTGGGCGCTGCGGGAGTGCACCCTGTCGCTCCCGGCTGGGTCGATCACGGCCGTGGTCGGGCCGAACGGCGCGGGCAAGACGACCCTGCTGAACCTGCTCGTCGGCCTGCTGCCCGCCTCGGAAGGCCAGCTGCTTGTTGCCGGTGTGCAGCCCAGCAGCGAGCCGGGGTTCCTCACGCGGGTCGGATTCCTCGCCCAGGACTGCCCGCTCTACAAGGAGTTCACCGTCGCCGACCTGCTCCGGTTCGGCCAGGCGATGAACCCGGGCTGGGACGACAGGCTGGCCCGTGACAGGCTCACCGCGGCCGAGGTGCCGCTCAAACGGCGGGCAGGGCGCCTGTCCGGCGGGCAGCGGGCGCAGGTGGCGCTGGCGCTGGCCGTAGCGAAACGGCCACAGGTACTGCTGCTGGACGAGCCGCTGGCCGCACTTGATCCGCTGGCCCGGCGGGAGTTCCTCAAGACCCTGATCGGCAGCGCGGCCGCGACCGGCATCACCGTCGTGATGTCTTCACACCTGGTGGGCGAGCTGGCCCGCGGCTGTGATCATCTCGTGGTGATTCGCGACGGCCGGGTCCGCCTGACCGGTGAAATCGACCAGCTCCTGGGCGAGCACCACTGGGCCGCCGGGTCGCCGGACCAGACCGCCCGGATGCCGGCCGGGGTCGAAATCCTCAGCCGGTCGCGCCACGAACGGCACCACACCCTGCTCGTCCGCACCCAGCAGCCGCTGCTCAACCCGGGGCTGACGGTGACCCCGGTCGATCTGGAGGACCTTGTGCTGGCCTACCTCGAGCGTCCGGCCCCGGACGCGCGGGCCTCGCGGGAAGCGGGCCTCAGATGATCTGGACGACCTGGCGTCAGCACCGCGCCGAAGCGGCCGTCGGCGCCCTGATCCTGGCCGCACTCGCCGCCGCCATGGTCGCCGTCGGGTCCACGGCCAGAGACCGGGCCCGCGCCCTGGGACTGCCCGCCTGCCACCGGCCTACCGCCGCCGGCGGCGGTTGTCCCGGCGCCCTGGTTGCGCTGCACAACGACTTCCACCTCATCCCGTCGGTCACCGCCGCGCTCATCGCCGTCCCGCTGCTGGCAGGCATGTTCTTTGCGGCGCCGCTGGTCGCGCGCGAATACGAGGCGGGCACCTATCGCCTGGCCTGGACGCAGTCGGTCAGCCCGCTGCGCTGGATCACGATCAAGATCGTCCTGATCTTCAGCGTCCTCGCGTCGGCGGCGCTCGCCCTCGGCCTGCTGGCCACCTGGACACTCGACCCGCTGACTGCGGCGTTCGGCGGCCGTTACAACAGCGTCTGGTACGACGTCCAGGGCATGGTCCCGGTCGCCTGCATCCTGTTCGCGCTCGCCGTCGGCGCCGCGGCCAGCGCCCTCATCCGGCGGACCATCCCCGCGATGGCCGTGACACTGGTTGCCTACGCTGCCACCCGCATCCCGATCGAATTTATCCGGGCGCGCTTCGCACCCGTCACGACCCGCGCCTACACCATTCCGCTGACCGTGCTCCTGCAGAACCCGGGCGGCGCTCCGCAGGACATCATCCCGGGGGGCCTGTCACCCAGCGACTGGGTGCAGAGCGTCACGATCGCCGACCCGTCAGGTCACCTCGTCCAGCCCGACGCGGGCAACCTGGACGTGCTGGGCCACTACTGCCCGGACCTGAAGCCGCCCGGCGGGACGCCCACCGGCTCGGTGGGCGGCAATCCTGCGCAAAGCAGCGGGCCGCCTCCCAGCGCCGCGCAACTGTCCGCCTGCAAGCCCGCCATCCACAACCTCAGCCTGCACGAGAAGATCATCTACCAGCCCGCGTCACACTTCTGGCTCATCCAGACCGTCGAAAGCGCGATCTTCGTGATCGTCGCAGCCCTGCTCGTCACCGCCACCGTGTACGCCGTCACCCGCCGCCGCCCCACCTGACAGACCCTCACACCGACCCACCGGGCGACGAGCCCGGCACGTGAACGCAGCTAGATCGCCAATGACCAGCAGTGCCACGGCTGCCAGCAAAGCCGCCAGGCAGGCCCCAGTGGTCCCTAATCACAAGTGAACATGCCGATCAGTGCATGAACATTCGCCCTCGGATCTATTCAATTCGGCACGACAGAGCGTTCGTTCTGTGCCCCGATCAGGCAGTGGGCCGACAGCCGCCTGGCCGCGCATATCGGCGGATACTTGCGTGCCCTATGTCGGCCCCGTCGCCACCGTCCGTGACGGCAGGCGGCGTGCCGCCAGCGCTGACCGGAGCCGCCATGGTGAGCGTCCCAGCGCCAGAGTGAGCGTGGCGGAGACGCTCATCGGTCGGGCATGCCAGCAGCCTAGGTTCGCCGTGAGTGACGTCCGATGCTCACGGCGAATGACGCGCGTAACAGGCTGGCCCGGAAGCGGTAGGCGGCTGGCCGGTTCTTCGGTTGTAGCCGGGCCAGGTGCCGGGATGTCCGCGTCTTGCAGGTTCCCGGCGAGTATGCGGTCAGTTGCCTGACATTCATGTTTCGTGAACATTGCTGGGTCTGGCGAGGATCATGTCGCGGATGGTGCCAAGGACGCTGCCGGAGCCGGAGGTGTCGGTGCGCTACCCGCGGGATGGGTCGCGCAACATTCCGCTGGACCGGCTGCTGCTGGCGGATTTCGAGGGCTCGGTGCCGTGGCGGGTTTTCCGGTCGCGGCGCGGTCCGCGCCGAGGTGCTGATCCGGCCAGATCCCCGGCCACGTCGCGGAACAGCACCCGCCCGGCCTTCGGGTCAACGAAGACGTGCGCGCGCTTGTCGTGCTCGACCTTGAGCGCGAAGTCCTCGGCCTCGCGCTGGTGCCGGGATTGGGTCAGGCGCCGCGGGCTGTCGCCCCCGCGCGGCCGGCAGCATGGGATTCGCTTCATGTCAGCCCCAAGCCCACCGACGGCGCCCAAGATCAGCCTTCCAGTGACCTTAAAGAAACCTAGGAACCCAGTCCCGGGTAGACGCCCTTCGCGAGGACTGCGCCGGGCGGCGCTACTCCTGCTTCAGGCCCCCGCAAACCGATCCTTTTGCGGGCACCGCCTGCGTACGGGGTGTCTTGCGGGACGCTGAGATCCTCTGGATCGTCGGCGCGTCACGCGCATGACTGCCGTTCGCCTCGGGTTGCCTGGCCGCTTGTGGGCGCCGACGCGACGCACCTATTCCTGCTCGCGGGGCGAGACTTCCGCGGCGTGCGGATGTGGAGGGAATGCGAGGGTGAATGTCGACCCGTCCGGGCCGGTTTGCACATCGGCCGTTGCGTCGTTGGCCTGCGCGATGCGGGCCACGATGGCCAGTCCCAGCCCGGCGCCTGGCATCCCGCGTGCGGCCGGTGCCCGATAGAAGCGTTCGAAGATGTGCGGGAGATCCTCGTCTGGAATCCCGGGGCCGTGATCGGTGACAGACACGTGCGCGTCGGCGACGGCGACGTGTACCGCGCCGTCAGGTGGATTCCACTTGATCGCGTTGTCGATCAGATTGCAGATGGCGTGGTCGACCCCGCCGGGATCGACGTGCACCAGGCAGGGTTGCAGGTCCGCGGCGATGGCGGCATACGGTATGCGCTGCCGCACGCGGTGCACCGCCTCGCTGGTGAGCAGGTCCAGGCGCACGGTCTCGCGATGCGGTGCGGACTCGCGGTAGCGGGCAAGGTCGAGCAGGTCGGTGATCAGCTGGTCCAGTTCGCCGGCCTGTTCTCGTGCCGCCCGCACCAGGGCGGGCGCCTGCGGGTCGGCCAGTCCGGGGCCGTCCTCGAGCAGGTCCAGGTTCGTCGTCAGGCTGGTCAGTGGGGTGCGCAGTTCGTGCGATGCGTCGGCGACGAGTTGGCGTTGCGCGGTGACCGATTCGTGCAGCGCGGCCAGCATGGTGTCGAAGGATGAGCCGAGCCGGCCCACCTCATCGTTGGTCCCGGTGGCGCCGAGGCGGGCGGTGAGGTCGCGGGTCTGGGTGACGTGCTCGGCGGCCGCGGTGAGTTCGGCGATGGGCCGCAGGATGCGGCCTGCGGTCAGCCGCGCGGCGCCGTAGGTGATGCCGGTGGCCGCGACGGTGAGCCCCGCGAGGAGCAGGGCTGCGTTGCGCAGCGCGCCGTCATCGGCGTTCGCCGCCCGGCTGGTACGTACCAGCCCACCGGACATGCCGGGCATGGCGGCGGTGTAGACGCGGAACTGCTGACCGCCGTGGCGCGCGTTGGCAAAGTACGCGGGCAGCGCGTCCTGGGAGACCGCGATATCGCGGCTGTCGAACGGCCCGAACAGGGTGGGCTGACCGGCCGCCACCGGCGGCTTCAGGAACAATTGGACCTGCACGCTGCCGACGGTGACCGGCTCGTTGAGGCCGGGGGTGGATTGGCTCTCGGCGGTCGAGTGCTGGATGCGCTGGAGAATACTGCGGGCTTGCTGCGCGGCGTTGATGAGGGTCGCGTCGACGCGGGAATGCAGGCTCGCGGCGTAGGAGAAGTACAGCACGCTGCTGACCGCGGCGACGACGATCAGCACCCCGACTGCCGCCGCCACCGAGACCCGGTTCCGCAGGGTCACGGCGCATCTCGCAGGACGTAGCCGAGCCCGCGCACTGTGTGCAGGATGCGCGGCTCACCGGCCGCCTCGAGCTTGGTACGCAGATAGCCCATGTACACCCACAGGTTGTTCGAGCGCAGGCCGAAGTCGTACCCCCACACCGCCTGGAAGATCTGCGAGTGGCTGAGCACCCGGCCAGGGTTGCGCAGGAACAGTTCGAGTAGCAGGTACTCGGTGCGGGTGAGGGAAACCTCGCGCCCGCCCCGGGTTACCCGTGCCGCAGCGAGGTCGAGCACCAGGTCGGCGTAGCTGAGTCGTTCGGCGCTGGCCGCGTTGCGGCGCAGTAGTGCGCGCAGGCGGGCGCGCAACTCGGCGAGCGCGAACGGCTTGACAAGGTAGTCGTCGGCGCCGGCGTCCAGCCCGGCGACGCGATCATCGACCAGGTCGCGGGCGGTGAGCATCAGGATCGGCGTCCGGTCACCGCGGGAGCGAAGCCGCCGGCACACCTCGAGGCCGTTCGGCTCGGGCATCGCCACATCC
>WNFF01001798.1_pt1 | contig 39989 bp, 37 predicted proteins | sample 5400441 | NCBI WGS metagenome assembly WNFF01 (sample SAMN13153345, study PRJNA577476) | soil metagenome | isolation source: 120 cm saprolite under Douglas fir tree site 2 hole 3 replicate 1 | place: USA:California | collected 2015-04-18
CCAGCTTCATCGACACCCCAGCGAGCGCGATCGCGCAACGTCTCACCGAGGAAGGGCGGTACCGGGAAGAAGCGCACTCGGCCCTGGAGAACCCGATTCATGTAGTCGTCGACGCGCGCGATCGCGAATTTGACGCGCGCATCCGGCGTGCTTCCCCCGGCCGAGTCATGGAGCGCGGTCGGGGTGATGCTGAGAATCGAGCTGAGCAGCGTGATCGCCGAATCGTACTGTATGCGCACCTGCTGCCAATCCTCCGGGGTGAGTCCGACCTTCGCGGAATCGGCCTCGCGAATCAGCAGATCCCGTTGCGTGACCGCTTTCAGGAATTGATTGATCTGCTCGTCGGTCGCTTGCGGCAACGCCTGGGCGAGGCTCGGGTCCAGCGCGGAGAGCCACCGAATCAGGTCGCGCACGCGCAGCGCGCCGCCGCGATATCCCACGAGCACGCGGCTGCTGTTGCGCGACGCATCAGGATCCTGCACCGCGGCGCGCACGTATGACGGCGCCCGGCTGACCGGCTTGAGCTGCCGCTTGATCGCGAGACTGTCGAGATAAACCGAATCCGTATGGGATGCGACGCGTTGTTCGAGACCGACGCGGAACGAGTCCTTCACTTCAGCGAGTGGCGGCCGCCGGATGATGTGGTATCCGAACGGGCTCTTCACCACGCCGCTGACAGCGCCCGGCTCGAGCTGCCAAGCGGCCTCCTCGAATGCGGGCACGAACTGACCGCGCGCCGAGATGCCCAGCGAGCCGCCCTGCACTTTACTGCCGTTGTCCTGGGAATACTGTTTCGCCAGCTGGCCAAACCGCGGGCCCGCGGTGCGCGCCCGCGCCAGCACCTGCTCGGCTTGCTTGCGCTTTTGCGAATCGACCGTGGCAGCGGCGTTCGGCGGAACCTGAATGAGAATGTGCTGGAACATGCGCAGCTGCCCCGATTGGTAGGCGGAATCCAGCTGCTGGGGCGTGAGATCGTTATGCGCGGTGAGCCGGTCGTGAAAGCGCTCCCACTTGATCTGTGAGACGATCGGCCACATCGAGGCAATCGTCGTCGCGGAGTCGTGCAGGTTCTGTCCGGTGGCCAGCGCCTCCGCGAACAACGCGTAATCGACCCAGACGTGCGACACGCGATTGAACGCGAGGGGTTCCAGCGGAACCTGTTTGCTGGTACTCGTCCACGCGGCGAGCCGCTCGACGCTCAGGGCTTGATCATTCGCGCGGGCGACGACGTCCGCTCGGGGGGTAAACGCGTCGCGCACCGCTCCGCACCCGACGAGCAGGATCGACAGCACCACTAGACTGAAACCTCGCATTCCCCTTCCTCTTTCTTCGTTAATGGTGATGGTCCCGCAGAACGGCCGTGAGCGCCCGGACCAAGCCGGGGCCGATCGACTCTCCGCCGAGCCGGCGGAGCCTGAGGGAAAGCGGGACCGCGCGCCGCACATCCGCTTCGAACTGGACCGCCTCGAGGGCGACCTGCAAGCCGGTCAGCCGGGGCGCCGCATCGCGCCGGAACGTGAGCCGCGCCTCGTCACCCTTGATGAGTACCGTCTCCAAACCCACTTGGCCGCCCAGCGCGCGGAGCTCGGCGACGAGCAACAGACGTTCGGCCTCGGGGGGCAACGGACCAAAGCGATCGCGCAGCTCCTCGCGAACGGCTTGAATCTCACACGCTTGCTCGGCCCGCGCCAGCCGCCGATAGAGATCGAGCTTCGCATCGTCGTCGGCGACATAACTGTCCGGCAGGTGCGCGGGCAGATCGAGCGTCACATCGGGCGGCGCGAACTGCTCCCTGCTCCCGGCTCCTGGGTCGCCCTGCTTCAGCGACCGAACCGTTTCCTCCAGCCAGCGGAGATAGGTATCGAATCCTACCGCCTGGACGTGCCCCGACTGCTCGCCGCCGAGCAGATTCCCCGCCCCGCGCAGCTCCAGGTCGCGCAGCGCGATCCGATAGCCGGACCCCAAGTCTGTATGATGCTCGAGTACCTGCAAACGTTCCTCGGCCTGGACGTCGACCTGATCGGGTACGAGGAGGTAACAGAACGCGCGCCGGTGGCTACGGCCCACTCGACCCCTCAGTTGGTAGAGCTGGGCGAGCCCGAATCGGTCGGCGCGGTCCACGATCATCGTGTTCGCGTTGGGCACGTCGAGGCCCGATTCGACGATCATCGTCGAGACGAGAATGTCGACCTCGCCGCGGACGAACCGGCCCATCACGGCCTCGAGATCCTGCTCCCGCATTTGCCCGTGCGCCACGGCGAGCCGCGCGCGCGGCGCGAGCGCCTGCACGCGCGCCGCGATCGTATCGATCGTCTCGATTCGGTTGTGGACGAAGTACACCTGGCCACCGCGGTCGAGTTCGCGCGCCATCGCCTCCTCGAGCAGCGCATCGTCCCACGGCTCGACGAATGTGAGCACGGGAGAACGGTCCTTGGGCGCGGTCTCGAGCAACGCGAGATCGCGCAAACCGGCGAGCGAGAGGTGGAGCGTTCGCGGGATGGGAGTTGCCGTGAGCGTCAGCACATCGACGCTGAGCTTCAACGTCTTCAGGCGCTCCTTATGACGCACGCCAAAGCGATGCTCCTCATCCACGATGAGCAGCCCGAGATCCTTGAATTTCACGTCGGGCGAGAGGAGCCGGTGGGTCCCGATGACAATGTCGACCTCGCCGTTCGCGATGCGCTGCACGAGCGCCGCCATCTCCTTCGAGTTGCGGAAGCGCGACAACACCTCGATGCGGACCGGATAATCGGCGAGACGCTCGCGGAAGGTGCGGCCATGTTGCTCGGCAAGAATCGTCGTCGGCACGAGCACGACGGCTTGCTTCCCGGCCTGCACCGCCTTGAAGGCCGCGCGGACCGCGACCTCGGTCTTGCCGTACCCCACATCTCCGACCAGGAGACGATCCATGGGGCGAGCGCGCTCCATGTCGCGCTTGACCTCGTCCGATGCGCGGCGCTGGTCGGGGGTGTCCTCATAAAGGAAGGCGGACTCGAGCTCGCGCTGCCACGGCGTATCGGGGGGAAATGCGTAGCCAGTCGCCAGCTGTCGCCGTGCATACAGGTTGAGCAGTTCCGCCGCCATCGCGCGTATCGCTGCCCGCGTCTTGTCGCGCTGGCGCTGCCATGTCGTCGCGCCCAGCCGATGCAACCGCGGCGGCGGCGCGTCACCGTCGCCATCTCGACCCACCGTGCGATAAGGTTCGAGCTGATCGATGCGATAGAGGGGCACATTGAGCCGATCGCCGCCTTCGTATTCGACGACCGCGACTTCGAGTGTCACGCCCTCGGCGCCGACCGCGATGGTCTGGAGGCCGCGATAGATCCCGATCCCATGCTCGAGATGGACGACGTAGCCCCCCGGGGTAAGGGGCCGCGAGGCGGCGGTGCTGACGGCGCTCCGATAGCGGCGCGGGCGGCGCAGGCGGCGGGCACGACGGAAGATTTCGTGATCGGTGAGGATGCGCAGCGTCGGCATGATGAATCCGCCGTCGAGCGCGCCAACGGCGAGCGTCGCGCGGTCGACGCCGAGCAGCTCTTCCAGCCGCTCGAGCTGCCCCTCGTTGTCGCATAGGATGACGGTCGGTGGTGGAGTCGCGACGATCTGTCGCAGACGCTTCAAGTCGCGATCCACGTGATCGGGCGGAGCGAGCGGGAATCGCTGCTCGGTCTCGGCGTCCGAAACCGCAACGCGCGCGAGTCGTGCGAGCCGGCTACGCCAGGCGCCGGGGTCCAGGAGCAGGTCGTCGCGCGACGGCGGCTCCTCTCCCATGCGGCGCGCGACCTCGAGGTGATGCGCGGCGTCCGCCCAGGCGCGCTCGACTTCGCGCTCTACCGCCGACTCCTGATCCACGATGACGACGGTGTCGGTGGGCAGAAGGTCCAGGAGGTTTCTACGCAGGGGTGGAGCTTGCTGCGCCCCTACGTCACTATTCTCCGATTCCGCCCGTACCGGCAGGATCGTGATGCGATCCAGCGTTTCACCCGAGCGCTGCGAGTCGAGGTCGAAGCTGCGCACTGAGGCGACTTCGTCGCCCCACCACTCGACGCGCGCCGGCGCAGCCATGCCGAACCCGTAGACGTCGAGGATCCCGCCGCGAATGCTGTATTGCGCGACCTCGGTGACGGTTGGGACACGCGCATAACCCATCGCATCGAGCCGCTGCGTGGTGTCCGTGAGCCGGCGTTCTTCCTTACTGACTTCGATCACGAGTCGCGATTGGTCGAGCGCCGCGGGCACGGCAGTACGCTCGGCGCTCGCGCGCGCCGTGGTGACCAGGACGCGGACGCTGCCGCGCAGCAGCGCCTCCAGCGTTTCGATCCGCTCGCCCGCGAGCTCGTAATGTGGTTCTTCGACACCCAGCGACTCTCGCTGCGGATAGAGCGCCGGGCCGTCTGGTCCGAGCAAGGTCTGCAAGTCTGCAAGCCAGCGCTCGCCGTCCGCCGGCGTTGGCGCCACGACCGTGAACACCCGTTGCGGCAGCTGGCGCGCGAGCGTCGCCACGAGGACAGCGGGGCTCGAGCCCGGCAGACCTCCGGCGCCGATGCGGCGACCGGGGGCGGGCAGGCGCTCGATGAGCGATCGCGTCGCCGGGAGCTCGCCGAATCGGTCGAGGAGAAAATCGAGCGGCATCAGCGCGTGCGGGTGGCTACCCCCAACTCCGTGAACGCGAGCAACAGGGCGAGGCCCAACAATAGTCCGCTGATATCGGCGCGTCTCGTCCCCGAGAACCCTTCGGAAGCAAATGCCGAGTCGCTCAATACCTCGGCGCGTTCTTTCCCGCCTAACGCCGCGATTGCGACAGATGCGCTCGCAGGCGTGAGATCCGATTCCCGCGGATCAAGTCCGAAAACCGTCGCTCCAACCGTATCAGCGCCGCGTAATCGGAATTCGACTCGTGGTGCTCCTTCAGCCATGGTTACGTCCGCTTCGCCCCGCACGAGCCGGTTGACCAGCGCGTCGACAAAGGGCACAAATCCGGGCGTGGCCGGTAGGGCGGTCCAGGCCGTGTCGAGCCGGCTTCCGAGCAACACGACAGTGGCGGAGCGAATCAACCACGGCTCTCCATTCACCATGGCGAGGGTGTCACCGGCGCCTTCCCCTTCAAGGCGATACCGGCGCGTTACCTGCACGCCATCGATGATGGACAACTGCCGTGCCGCGATGCGGCCGGGCGATCCTGACAGCCCCCAGTGCCACGGCACGCCGCGCGACGCGAGAGCGCGGTTTGCCTGTCCGACGAGCGCCGGATCCGCAGGCGGTTGGAGGATGGTGCGCGCGCCCGGCGGCGACTCGCCGCCCGTGATCACTACATCGCGTCCGGCCCCCTCCGCGACGCGATGCGCCTCTCGCAACACCAACAGGGCGGCCGCGACGAATCCGCCGGCCGCGGGTGTCGCCGTCACGCGGGCGGGGGGTGCCACGCGCCACGCGAATGGTCGGCGATCGTCGGCGCGCAGTTCGTCGGGTTCGAGCGCGGCCTCTCCGACCCACCATCCGGGCGCGAGCGACTGCGCCGGCAGCGATACCGTGACCACCGAGCCCGACCAGCCGGAATCCGCACGATCTCGCGGTGTTGCCAGGCCACGCGCCGCGATCTCACCTCGATCGCGCTCGCCGCGTTCCCCGCCGATCCGAATCGTGACCGGCACCGGCTCGGTTGTCACCCCGCCGGCGGTCGAACCGGCCAGCTCGATGACGGCGGCGCCTTCGGTGACGTGGACCGCCGCGACGCCACGGTTCGGCACCGCGCGACCCGGCTCGAGTGCCAGCACACGAACGCCGCGCGGCACATCGGCACGACCAGGCGTCACGGCCGTGCGCTGAAGATCGCTCAGGACGTGCACCTCGCGACCGCGCGATGGCTGCGCATTCACCAGACGCGCGGCGCGTTCGACCGCCTGCACGACGTCGAGTCGCTGCCACGCGGGCTTCACGCTGTCGAGGCTCGCCAGCAGCGCCTCGCGTGTCCCGCCGCGCAGCACGCCGTCAGCCAACATCAACCACACACGATCCGCGGAGGTCGTACGACTGATCGACGAGTGCGCCACAACGCGAAGCCGGTCCAATACCAGACGGCCGTTGACCACCGCTCCGGAGGACGGCGAATTGTCGAGGATAACGACGAGGGCTGTTGGCTCGTGCGCTCCTGCTCCGCGCACACGCATGAGCGGCCGGGCGGCCGCAAGCACGATCACGATGATCAACGCCGTGCGCAGGATGAGGAGGAGCAGGTGTCGGAGCTTGAGCCGTCGAGCGCTCTCGCGTTCCGCCGCGCTCAGGTATCGCACCGCGGGAAAGTCGAGCTCGGGTGGAACACGGCGCTGCAGCAGATGCAGCAAGGCCGGGATCGCGGCGGCGGCGAGTCCCAGTAGTGCCAGCGGATGGATGAACGTCACGTCAGAAGCCGCAATGCCATTCCGAACGGCATGTCGGTCTGGACGTGATGGTAGGCGATGCCGTGGCGCCGGCACGCCTTGCGCCATGCCGCGATCTCACGACGAACGGTGTCGGCGTAGGCGCGCGCGAGCTCGCGTGGTCGCACGACGACGCTCAGCGCTGATTCGGGATCACGGAATCGAACTTCGGGCGGACCTTCGAGCTCGACCTCGGCGGGATCCATAAGATGAAAGACCACGACTTGATGCCCGCGATGGCGGAGGTAGCGAAGGGCGGCGAGCGCGAGATCGCGGTCGAACAGGAGATCAGAAATGAGGACAACCATGCCGCGTCGAGCGAGCAATGCGGTCAGGCGCTGCAGCGCCGCGTGTGCCGCCGTGCCTTGCCCATCCGGCGTGTCGAGGAGACCGCGAACGACACGGGTCCACTGACCGGCTTTGACCCGCGCGGGGACAACTTGCCGGACTTGCTCATCGAATGTCACAAGACCGGTTGCATCTCGCTGCCGCAGCAGAATGAGTGCGAGCGCGGCACCCAGCCGGTCGGCGTACGCGCGCTTCGTGAGCCGCTCTGGCGAGCCGCGCCACGCCATCGAACGACTCGCGTCGACCAGGATCATCGAGCGAAGGTTCGTCTCCTCCTCGAACTGTTTGACGAACAGTCGATCGGAACGTCCCAGGATCCGCCAGTCGAGGTAGCGAAGCTCGTCCCCGGCCTGGTAGGCGCGGTGCTCGGTGAATTCCACTGAGAATCCCCGAAACGGCGATCGGTGCAGGCCGGCGAGAAAGCCCTCCACGACGCCCTCGGCGACAATCTCTATGCCCCCCAGCCGAGCAACCTCGGCGGGATCGAGGAGATCTAGGCGGCTAACCAGGGAATGTCCTTGCTATGGGACAAGCGGGTTTTATCGCTACGCAGCCAAGTCATTATGAGAATATAATTTAGGCGAATCTCAGGCTTGGCACAGTCTCTGCCTACAGGCTGGGCGGGGAGGCATCATGTTCACACATCTCGCGTTGCTCAGCCTGGCCGTCGTGCCGGCACCCAGTGTCCGGGTGCCGAGCGCTTACCGTCCTCGAATTGAGCTGTGGACGAACCGTGGCGATGGCGCCGTTTATACACGCGGCGAGCATGTCCGGTTGTCCTTCCGTCTCGATCGTGACGCTTTCGTCACCATCTTCCGCGTCGATACCGATGGTCGTGTACGCGTGATGTTCCCGCGGGAGCCCTGGGAAGACAACTTCGCGCGCGGCGGCAGGGATTTCGAGGTAGATGGTACGGATTTGGCGAGCGACGCCTTCAGCATCGACGACTATCCCGGCGTGGGCTACTTATTCGCGGTCGCGTCCGCCGATCCTTTCACATACGATGGCATCGAGAGTGGCGATCATTGGGACTACCGCGTGATCGCGGATGGCCGCGTGCGCGGCGATCCATACGTCGCCCTCACAGACCTGGCACAACGCATCGAGCCGCAAGGTTATTCTGACTGGGACTACGACATTGTGTCGTACAACGTGGAGCGCCAGTACGACTATCCGCGCTTCCTCTGCTACGACTGCCACTCGTACGTCAGTTACCCGTACTGGGACCCCTATTCCTATTCATGCGTGCGCTTCCGCATGTTCGTCTATGACGACCCCTGGTACTATCCGTACCGCTACTATGGCGGCACCAGGGTCGTTTTCGAGCGGCCTTTCCGCCCACAGCCGCGCTACATCTTCAAGGATTGGGGATCGGTTCGTCCGACCCGCGAGACTTTCGTATCGCGCGAGCGCGAGCGCCCCGACAACAATAATGGGCGCAGGGGTGTAACCGGTCGCGATATCGGCGGCCTGGGCGTCATTCCTCCGCCGAACGTGCGCGATCGTGGTGGACGTCCTGGCGACGACCACAATGGTGGCAACGGCAATGGCAATGGCCATGGCAACGGCAATGGTAACGGCAACAACGGTGGCAATGACGACCGCGGTCGCGGTCGCCGGGACCATCCGGATCATCCCGATCATCCGCAGCATCCAGATCGTCCGGATCAGCGCGGTCGGCCCGACAATCAGAACAACCCCGATCGGCCAAACCATCCGGACCGGCCGGACAACGGCAACCGGCCCGCTCCGGACCGGCCTATGATTTTGCCGCGCGACGATCCGCGTCCTGACCCGCGGACTCGGGTGCAAGAGCCGCGGCGGCCGGAACCCGAGCCTCGTCGTGAGGAGCCCCGTCGCGTTGAGCCACGCGTCGAGCCTCGCCGTGAGGAACCGCGGCGCGTAGAACCACCGGCTGAGCCACGTCGGGAAGAGCCGCGCCGTGCCGATCCACCGCGAGCGGAACCGAGCCGAGATCCGCCACGCGAGACGCCGCCCAGCAGCGGCAATGAGCCGGAAATGCGGCGACGCAAACCCTGACCATTCAACCTGAAACCCTGACGCGCTCGATCGTAGTCTCCCCCGGTCGGGCGCGTTAGTTTTTGGGTCCCTTTTTCTCCTGCCAGAGGTCGGTCCCGTGCGTCATCCGCATCGTCTGCTCGCGCTTTTGCTTCTTCCAGCACCCCTTGCTCTCGCGGCGCAATCGACTGCGCCACCCGCTCCCTCCGCACAGGCAGCCGCGCGGACAATCACCGCCGAGGACATCCGCCGCCGCATCGGCATTATCGCCGACGACTCGATGCGGGGCCGCGACACGCCGAGCCCGGAGCTGGAGAAGGTCGCCGCGTACATCGCTGGTGAATACCGGCGGTTGGGCCTGAAACCGGCCGGAGACAGCAGCGGCTTCCTGCAGCGCTACTCGCTCGACCGCGTGCAAGTCGTCGCGGAAAGCTCGATCGCGTTCCTGCACGGGGGGGGAGACGCTACGCTCAACTTCGGGAAGGATTTCGTCTTCGCCGACAACATGTTCGAGAGCGGCGACTACGCCGGTGCGCTCGTGCTGCTCTCCGGGCCAGTGGGCGGTGCGTTGACCGCGGACACCGCTGCAGTCGCAGGCAAGATGGTGGTCGTGACCTCAGGCCCGCGCAATCGCGTGGAGCGTCAGCGCGTGCTCTCGTGGCATCCCGCAGGGATCGTCCTGATCACTCCCGTGCCCGACTCGATTTGGGCGCAGGTCGTCAGCCGCAATACACGACCCCAGCTACGCGACCCAAGCCGCCAAGTCGGCGGCCCCGTGATTCTCGGCGTCCGGCTGGCGTCGTTCCAGCCGATCGTCACGCGACTCGGCGGTGATTTGTCGGCCACACAGAATGCGACGACCTTCGCGGTGAAACCTCTGGGCGATGCCCAGCTTCACGTCCACGCCCGCATTCAGGCCGTGGAGCGCAATTCAGCCCCCAACGTCGTGGCCATACTCGAGGGCAGTGATCCGCAGCTCAAGAGCCAATACGTCGTCTTCAGCGCGCATATGGATCACATTGGCGTCGCGGGACCGCGCGGCAGCGGCGGCTGCCGGGCACAGGGCGCCGACTCGATTTGCAATGGCGCCGATGACGACGGATCCGGAACGGCCGCGGTCGTCGATCTGGCGCAAGCGTTTGTCAAACTCAATCCGCGCCCCAAGCGGTCATTGATCTTTCTGAACGTGAGCGGTGAGGAGAAGGGGCTGTGGGGAAGCGCCTATTTCGCGGATCATCCCGCGGTGCCGGTAAGTGACATCGTAGCCGATCTCAACATCGACATGATTGGTCGGAACTGGAAGGACACGATCGTCGCGATCGGCAAGGAGCACTCCGATCTGGGTGCGACGTTGAACCGCGTCGCCGCCGCGCACCCCGAGCTGAACATGCACGCGATCGACGACATCTGGCCGCAGGAAAACTTCTATTTCCGGTCGGATCACTTCAATTTCGCGCGCAAGGGCGTGCCCATTCTTTTCTTCTTCAGCGGCACGCATCCCGACTACCACCGGCCGGGGGATTCGGTGGACAAGATCGACGCGGAAAAGGAATCACGGATCACGCAGCTGATCTTCTTTCTCGGACTCGACGTGGCGAACGCCCCGGAGCGCCCCAAATGGAACCCCGACAGCTACAAGCGCATCGTGATGGGTCAGTAAGGCGGCGCTAGCGCTCCAGGACGACCAGGACCACGGAGCCCGGAATGATCGGCGGCCGCGGCCGTGGGCGATCCGCGGTCGGTGCGGGTGGCTGTCCGAATTGCGCGGCCACGGTGTAAATGCGGTGGGTGCGCTCGTCGAGGGCGACGGTGCGCCCACCGCGCTGCGTCGGGACCGTCGCAACCACCTTGAAGGTGTCCGGGCTTTGTTCATGCACCACAGTCAGCGTTCCTTCTCCATTCGAGCTGAATGCGAGCCGTGTCGCCGGATCGAAGGCGGCACCATCGACGCCCGCACCGATCGGCAGGGTTGCCAGAACGCGACCGCTGTCGGCGTCACTGACGGCCATCACGCCGTTACTGCACACCGAAAAGAGCCGGCGCTGCGCTCGGTCGATCGCCAATCCCGATGGCGCTTCGCACGGGGCGAGCGACCAGCGTTTTTGCACCGTCAGCGTGCGTGCGTCGAGCGCGACCACCTCGCTTTTGTCTTCGATGTTCACATAGACACGCCCGCGGCCATCGGCGACCGCGAACTCCGGTGCACCGCCGAGGTCCGTGGTCCCTACAACTGCGCCGGTATGAGGATCGATAACGGTGGTGTTGCCGCTGCCGCCGTTGAACGTGAACACACGCTGCGACACCGGCTCGTACGCGATTGCATCGGGATTGCGGCCGGTCACCTTGATGCTCGTGACAGGAGCAAGCGTCTTGAGGTCGAACACGGTCACCGTGGAATCGCGGCCGTTGCTCGTGTACCCGCGCCCGAGATCCCGCACGAGCGCGATACCGTGGACGCCGAGGGTGTTGGGGATGTCGCCGACGATGGAGTCCTTGTCGAGATCGACGACCGTCACGTGCGTGCCGCGCGACACGTACAGCCGATGCGCGGCCGTATCGACGGTGAGATAATCCCAACCGCCCTCTCCGGGCAGTGGAATGCGCGCGACAACGTGATACGTGGACTGCTGAGCACTCACTGGCGCGGTGCAAACGGCGACGAGTGCGAGAAGCGGCAGTGTGATTCTCATGTGTAGGGCCTCCTGGAGTGCGTTGAACTTAGTCCTCTGGCGCCGACCTCGCCGCCTGATAATCCTTCGACGTTCCAAACTGAGGTTTGACGGGTGCGGGTACTGGTCGTAGAAGACGACCCTGAGCTCGCGGGCTTGTTGCGCGATGGCCTGCGGGAACATCGCATCGATCCGACACTCGCGTCCACCTTCGCCGAAGGGCGCGAGCAGGCGCTTGCGGGCGACTACGACGTGGTGATCCTCGACGTGCGGCTGCCAGGCGGAACCGGGCTCGATCTGTGCGCGGAGCTCCGTCGCGGGGGCATCCACGTTCCTGTGTTGATGCTGACCGCGCTCGATGCGGTCGATGATCGCGTGCGTGGCCTCGCCGCCGGCGCCGACGATTACCTGACCAAGCCGTTCGCCTTCCGCGAGCTCGTGGCCAGGCTTCAGGCACTCACTCGCCGGCGCGCGCTCGCCGTAGCTCCCTCCCGACTTGGCGTTGCGGATCTCGAAGTCGACCTCGCATCACGGCAAGTGCGTCGCGGCGGCCGCCCGATCGCCCTCACGGCCAAGGAGTTCGCGCTGCTCGAGCTATTGTTGCGGCATCCCGGCGAAGTGGTGGATCGCGCCACGATCACCGCGCACATCTGGGACACCAACCACGACCCCTTCGCCAACGTTCTGGAAGTGCTCGTGCGCCGGCTGCGCAGCAAGGTGGACGATGACTTCGATCACAAACTGATTACGACGGTCCGGGGCGCCGGATACCGACTCGGCAGCGCACCATGACGCTCGGCCGGCTGCGGGTGCGCTTGACCCTGTGGTACGCGGGGACATCCGCGGCGATTCTGCTCTTATTGGGCGCGGGGATTTTTCTCGCGATTGGCATTCAGGTTTCGAGACGACTGGATGCCTCTCTCGCCGCCGCGACAGCGGCCGTGATCCGCGCAACCCACGATCTCGAGGCCGAACGGGCGGCGGGTCGCGCGTCCGACGCCGTCGAAGAGCTGCACATTCCCGACCGCGATCTCTACCTCTTCGATTCCACCGCCCGGCCGATCACCCCGCCGCGTGCCGATGACTGGATTGTCGCCGCGGCCAGAGTCGCCGCGAAGAGCGGCCACGCCGAGACTCAGCGCACCTCCGGCGAACACGAGCTCAGGTTGCACGCCACGCGCTTCGTGACGCCGTCGGGCACCACATACATCGCGGCAGCCGTCGCCGAGCGGCCCTCGATCGTGGATCAGTACGCGTGGCTCATCGGCACGTTCGGTGCGGCCGCGCTGTTCGGAATCGTGCTGGTGGTTGTCGGCGGCATCGTCCTGGCGCGGCAGTCCACGGTCCCCGTTGAACGCTCGATGGAACAGATGCGGCGGTTCATGGCGGACGCAGCACACGAGCTGCGGACGCCCATCGCGATTCTGCGCGCGCGCAGTGAAGTTGCGCTGGCGCACGCGCGCGATCCCGCGGGCGACGCAGCCGCCTTCCAGGCGATCGAGCGAGAGGCGGACCGAATGGGCAGCATCGTGGGCGATCTGCTGACCCTCGCTCGCGCGGATGCCGGCGAGCTACCGGTCGTACGGGAGCCGCTGTATCTGGACGACGTCGCCTCGCAAGCGGTGGAAGCGGCTCGGGCGCTGGCGGAGCGAAAGGGCGTCAGACTGGAGGTGGGTGCGTTTGAAGAAGCGAAGATCCTCGGCGATCCTAACTTGGCGCGCCGGCTCGTGTTGATCGTGCTCGACAACGCCATCAAGTACACCCCGCCAGGCGGCACAGTCCGGCTCGACGTGACGGCGCGCAACGGCAAGCGCTCGGTCATCGTATCCGATACGGGGATTGGGATTCCGAGCGAGCAGCTGCCTCGCATCTTTGAGCGCTTCTACCGCGGCGAGAGTGCTCGCCGCCATGCGGAGGGTGCCGGCTTGGGGCTCGCAATCGCGCAGTGGATCGCCGATTTCCACGATGCGCGGATCGCGGTGACCTCGCAGTCCGGGGGCGTAGGCACGCGCGTGCAGATCGATTTTCCCGAAAGCGTGTAAGCCTCCCGTAAGGTGCACTGGTTAATTTCCCCGGCCATGCGTCTCGCGTTGACACTTGCCTGTCTCCTGTCACCCGCAGTGCTGAACGCGCAACGACCGGTCACGCGTGCGGACGCCGTCGCAGCCGCGCTCGCTCGCGGCGCCCGCGCGGCGCTGGGCCGCGCCGACACGACGGCTGCGTTGGGCGGCGTTCGCAGCGCGCGCGCATTCCCCAACCCGACGTTTTCCGGCAGCTATACAAAGGATACGCCGCATTACCACGCGCTCGGCGATCTGCCGCTCGATCTCCCGTGGCTGCGATCGCCGCGCATCGGCGCCGCCGTAGCCGCCCGCGATGCGGCACGCTACCGATTTGCGTTCGAGCGCGCCGCCATCCGTTTCGATGTCGACACGACCTACACACGCAGCCTCGCGACCGCGCAGCATGCACGGCTGTCGCGCCGCACCGCGAACGACGCCGACAGCCTGCTCAAGGTTGCGGAGCTGCGGCGCGAGGTTGGCGACGTCAGCGAGTTGGACGTGCGGCTCGCCGCCGTGAATGCCGGACAGCTGGAGAACGTCGCGCTCGACGACTCGCTGGCGTCACTCAGCGTTCTGCTTTCGCTACAACTGCAGATGGGACTCACCGGTGATGCGCCGGCAATTGCACTTGCCGATTCGTTGGCTGCGCCGGCTGACTCAGTCAACACACCAACAGCCGGACGTGAGTTCCTGCCGGTTGCGGCCGCCGCGGCCTCACTGCGTTCCGCGGAGCGATCGTTGACGCTCGCTCGCGCCAGCCGGTTCGCGCCGAGCTTCCAGTTCGGAGTCGATAAGGGCGACCCGACGAGCCCGAACGCCAATCAGCTTCTGCCGGTCATCGGGTTTTCGCTCCCACTGCCGCTGTTCAACTGGAGCGGCGGCGAAATCACACGCGCGACCGCCGAGCGGGATCGCGCGACCGCGGAGCTCGACTTGACGCGCCGTGAAACTGACGCGGCGGTATCGCGCGCGCGCCGGGAACTTGTGGCGGCACGCGATCGGCTGCGTCGCTCCGCAGCGCTCGTGGCCAGCGCCGACCGAGTTGCCGCGATGTCGCTCCGGGCGTACGCTGAAGGCGCGATCGCCCTGGCGAACGTGCTCGAGGCGCAGCGCAATGCGCGCGAGATTCTGGCCCGCTACATCGACGATCTCGCCGCCGCGGATGCAGCCGCCCGCACGCTACGCTGGCTCACAGCGACTCCGGAGGAGCCGTGATGCGAATCGCACGCGCCACGCTGCTCGCCATGCTCGTCGCGTGGGGGGGGGGATGCAAAGGCAGCGCCAAGGCCTCTACCGAGGAAGCGCCCGCGGTCACCGGCGTGGGAACGGCGGCGGCCGAGGTTCAGGTTTTCCCCCAGACCGTGAATGCGATCGGCACGGTCGGCGTGCGACCGGATCGGTTTGCGGCCATGGCCGCGCCGGGTCCCACTCGCGTGGCGCGGGTGTTCGTGGTTGTCGGGCAACGCGTCGCGAAAGGCGATTCCCTGGTCGCGTTCGAGCGGGCGCCGTTCGACGCGGCGGCGCAGAGCGCCGGCGCGGCCCTCTCGAACGCCGAGCGCGCGTACGCGCGGGCCACGCGCCTCGCCCAGGCGGGTATTCTGCCTCAAAAAGACGCCGACCAGGCTGCCGCGGATCTCGCCGCCGCGCAGGCCGCGGCGGTCACTGCGCGCCGCTCGCAGGAGCTCGCGACGTTGCGCGCTCCCATCAATGGTGTCGTTACGCAGATGAGCGCCGTATTGGGCGCCTCCGTCGATCAAAGCCAAGCCCTCGTGCAGATCGCCGATCCGCACGCCCTCGATGTCCTATTAAATGTGTCGCCGTCAGAAGCCGCACGGATTCACGTCGGTGACACACTCGCGCTGAGCAGCGGCGACGGAACGCAAGGAGAATCACTGGGATCCGCGACGGTGGTGAGCGTTGCGGTGGCCGTGGATTCGGCCTCCCGCGCCGTAGGTGTCCGGGCTCGGCCGCGGGCAAGTCCGAGAGACTCGTCCGCGCGACCGCTGCGACTGGGCGAATCGGTGTTCGGGCGAATCGTGACGGGCGCCCATGCCAACGCGGTCACGGTTCCGATCGAGGCGCTCGTTCCGGAGGGGGAAAGATTCAGGGTATTCGTGGTGGACTCGGGCGGGATCGCGCATGCCCGCCCCGTGACCGTCGGCGCGCGCACCGAAGCGCGCGCTGAGATCGTGAGCGGCCTCTCCGCCGGTGAGACCGTGGTCACGACCGGTGCCTATGGCGTGACGGACAGCGCAAAGATCGGTACCAAGAGTCCGTGACGCTGTTCGACGTACTCAGCCGCCAGCGGCGTTTCATTTATCTGATCGTCGCGATTCTGAGCGCAGCGGGCATCTGGGCAGCGCTACGGCTGCCGTCGGCGATCTATCCGGAACTGCGCTTCTTCCGCATCACGGTTGTCGCGGAGGGCTCTACCCTTGGCGCTCGGCAAGTCGTCTTCAGCGTCACGCGACCTCTCGAAGAAACGGTGAGCATCGTGCCCGGCGTCACGCGGGTGCGGTCGCACACGATCCGAGGCGCGACGGAGATCTCGATCACCTTCGCCTCAGGCACGGACATGGATCGCGCACTCCAGTTGGTGCGCGCGCGCGTGAACCGGGTACAGGGAGCCTTGCCCGCGGATGTCGGGATCGAGGTCGAGCAGCTCGCGCCGTCGCTATTTCCAATCCTCTCCTACAACGTCGAAGGCGGTGAGCCGGCGCGGCTGTACGATCTCGCGCGCTACGACATCAAGCCGTTGATATCGCGCGTTCCCGGTGTTGGCCGCGTCGACGTACAAGGGTCGGATGTGCGCGAACTGGAAGTCATCGCCGACCCCGCGCTGCTCGCGGCGCATCGGCTGAGCTACAGCGATCTGGCCGACGCGATTCGCCGGGCGATCACGGTGCAGGCTGTGGGTCGCGTGGCGCAGGACTATCGGCAGTATTTGATCGTGACCGATCAGGAAGCTCACGCCGTCGACGACATCGGCAACGTCGTAGTGCGCGGCGGTCTGCACGTGCGCGACGTCGCGACGGTTCAGCTCGGCACCGAAGACCACGTGCGCATCATCGCCGGCGACGGCCGGCCCGCCGCGCTCATCAACATCACCCGGCAGCTCGGCGGCAATACGCTGGCGATCGCGGACAGCGTCGCGCGCATCATGAATACGATCGCGCCAACGCTGCCGCCGGGCGTTCACGTGAAGCCGGTCTACGATCAGGCGGAGCTGGTTCGTGAGGCCGTGCGTGCGGTGCGCGATGCGATGTTCATCGGCGCCGCGCTCGCCGTCCTCGTGTTGCTCGTGTTTCTCCGCCACGGGCGGATCACTGCGATCAGCGCGACGTCCATCCCGCTGACGCTCGCCATCACCGTGTTCGTCATGCAGCTCCTCGGCCAGACGTTCAACCTGATGACCTTGGGCGCCATGGCGATCGCGATCGGCCTCGTGATCGACGACGCAGTCGTGATCACCGAGAACATCGCGCGACATCTGCGTCTCACGAACGATCGTACACAAGCGATCCGGGCGGCGGTTCAGGAGCTCATCTGGCCGGTGACCACGTCCACGCTCACGACGGTCGTCGTGTTCCTGCCCCTCGGGTTGCTGCAGGGTGTCGTCGGCCAGTTCTTCGCGGCGCTCGCGACGACGTTGACCGTGGCGGTGCTCGTCTCGCTGGTCCTCGCCCTGACCATCATTCCGCTGCTCGCCGAGCAGTTTGTCACGCCGCATGAAGTGGAGCCCACGCGAACCGGCATATTGGCGCGCGCGCAGATCGCGCTCGAAGCGCTGGGCTCACGCTACGAACCTCACGTTGGTTCTCGTCGGGCTCGGACTGTGGCAACTCGTGGAGACGGGCTTTCTCCCCGAGATGGACGAAGGGGCATTCGTGCTCGACTACTTCACGCCCGGCGGGACCGCGTTAGCCGAGACCGACCGCGAAGTCGGGATCGCCGAGCGGATCCTGGCGAAGACGCCGGAGATCGAGGCCACGTCCAGGCGGACGGGGGCGGAGCTGGGCCTGTTTGCAACGTCGCAGAACACGGGCGACATCGCCGCGCGATTGGTCGCCCCGAGCAAGCGGTCGCGGGACATCTTCGCCGTCATCGACGACGTACGCGGCCAAATCACGGCGGCAGTACCGCGGCTGCACATCGAGTTCGTCCAGATCCTGTCCGATGTCATCAACGATCTCGCCGGCGCGGCGAAGCCGGTCGAGATCAAACTGTTCGGTGAGAGCCTCGATTCGCTCGAAGCCTACGCGAAGCGACTCGAGCCGCGAATGGACAGCGTCGCGGGACTCGCGGACCTCTACAACGGTGTCAGCGAGCCGTCACCGGAGTTGTTGATGCGGGTGAATCAGGCCGAGGCGGATCGGCTGGGCCTGGCGCCGGAGGACGTCGGCAATGCGGTGAGTGCCGCTCTCCTCGGCACGCGCGCGGGCGAAGTGCGGGCCGGGGACCGTCCCGTCGCGGTGCGCGTGCGCGCGCCGGACTCGGTGCGCTACGATCCGCTCCGTCTCCGGTCCCTTCCGGTCAACGGAACGCCGCTCGGCAGTCTAGCCACGTTCACGCAGGCAGAGTCGCGGATGAGCCTCGAGCGTGAGAATCAGCAGCAGATGATCGCGATGACGGCGGGCGTGAACGGGCGCTCGCTGGGCGGGGTAACGGGCGACGTCCGTCGCGTGATCGCCGCGCAGCCACCACCTGCGGGAATTCGCCTGGTCCTGGGCGGGCAATACGAAAGCCAGCAGCAAGCATTCCGCGCGCTGCTCCTCGTCTTGTTTCTGGCCGCGCTGAGTGTGTCGGCCGTCATGGTCGTGCAGTTCGAGTCGTTCGTCGAGCCGCTGGTCGTCTTGCTGGTGGCCCCAGTGTCGTTCGTCGGCGCCCTGATCCTGCTGCTCATCACCAAAACGGCGCTGAACGTGGCGTCCTTCATGGGGTTGATCCTGCTCGTCGGCTTGATCGTGAAGAACGGCATCATCCTGCTCGATTTCACGCGACTACGGATGCGGGACGAAGGAGTGCCTCTGGAAATCGCCATCCGGGAGGCGGCGAGAGTCCGGCTACGGCCGATATTGATGACAACCCTCTGCACGCTGTTTGGTCTGCTGCCCCTGGCCCTCGGAATCGGCGCGGGGAGTGAGCTGCAGCGGCCCCTGGCGCTGGCTGTCATCGGAGGATTAGTCCTGTCCACCCCGATTACGCTCTTCGCGGTCCCGACGCTACTCGTCGCGATTCGGGGAAGAGACTATCGGCTGCCGTGACGACCGGTGGATTAGGGCGGTCTCAAAGAACGACGTTCACACCACTTTTTCTTCGGAGCTGCACCATGCGCATTCTGAGCATCCTCACCCTACTTGCTGGACTCTCTCTTGGGGCGACCGGCCTCGCCGCCCAGGAGCGGAACGTTCCGGACAGCCTCGTTGCCAAAGCCAAGGTCAGCGAAGACTCAGCCCGCGCCGTCGCGCTGAAGCGCGTGCCGGGCGACCTGCAAAGCACCATGTTGGTCAGCCGGCGCGGACGCCTGTCGTGGGTGTTCGAAATCAAACGCACCGGCCGGACGGGGGCCACGAAGGTCACCGTGAACGCGAACAATGGTCGCGTCGTCTCCGTGGCGCGGTCGGGATCTAAAGCGAAGTCAGCAACTCGGCATTCGTCTTAGCGCGTTTCATCTGTTGTAGGAGCGACTGCATTGCCTGCTCCGGCGGGAGACCGACAAGAGCCCGCCGGAGCTTTTGTTTCGCCTCGATCGTCTTGGCGTCGCCGAGCAGCTCTTCGCGACGCGTGCCGCTCGCCGCGATGTCGACGGCCGGGTAGATCCGCCGGTCAGCCAGCTCGCGCGTGAGCCGCAGCTCGGCATTCCCTGTCCCCTTGAACTCTTCGAAGATCACGTCGTCCATCCGGCTCTCGGTCTCGACGAGTGCCGTCGCGATCACGGTGAGAGATCCGCCCGTCGGCACCGCGCGCGCGGCTCCGAACAACCCTTTTGGTTTGGCGAGCGCGTTCGCGTCGAGACCGCCCGACATCGTGCGACCGCTGCCCCGCCCCGTGGTGTTGTGGGAGCGCGCGAGCCGCGTGAGCGAGTCGAGCACGATCACGACGTCCCGGCCGAGCTCGACTTGTCGCCGGGCGTGATCGAAGACCATATCGGCGGCAGCCACGTGGCGTTCGTGGGGCAGATCGAAGCTCGACGCGATCACCTCGCCTCTTCCCCAGTCCACCATTTCGCTGACTTCTTCCGGCCGCTCATCGACGAGCAGGATCAGCAGGCCCGCCTGCGGATGATTCTCCGCGACCGCCTCCGCGATGGCCTGGAGCATCATCGTCTTTCCCGCCTTGGGCGGTGACACGATGAGCGCGCGCTGGCCGAAACCGAACGGACAGATCAGATCCACGACGCGCTGCGTTTCCGCGGTCCGCGGACTCGAGGCGCGCGCGGTCTCCAGCGTGAGCGGGCGATTGGGATGGACGGCGCCGAGGTCTGCGAATTGGGGGCGGCCATCGAGCTGTGCGGCCGGAAGCCCGTTGACGGTCGTGACGCGCCCGTTCTCGAGGACGATCAAGTCGCCGCGGCGCAGACCTGGCAGTCGAACCTGCGGATCCCCTTTCGCGGGGAGATAGCTGTGCGCCGCGAGGCGGAGAAAACCGCCTTTTGGTGAAGGATCAAACCAGCCGGTTATTTGTGGCATCTCGAGGGGGCTGAGGAAAGCTACCCACTATATTTACCGCCGCATGCGACAGGATCATATCCGCAATTTCTGCATCGTGGCGCACATCGACCACGGCAAGTCCACCCTGGCCGACCGGCTCATCGAGCTGACGGGCACCCTCGACAAGCGGCTGATGCGCGACCAGGTCCTCGACACGATGGACCTCGAGCGCGAGCGGGGCATCACGATCAAGCTGAACGCGGTGCGGATGAGCTATCATGCGAAAGACGGGCAATTGTACGAGCTGAATCTCATCGATACGCCTGGTCACGTCGATTTCACGTACGAGGTATCGCGATCCCTGGTTGCCTGCGAAGGCGCCATTCTGGTGGTGGATGCCTCACAGGGCATTCAGGCGCAAACGCTCTCCAATCTGCTGCTGGCGATGGATGCGGGACTCGAAATCATACCCGTCCTGAACAAGATCGATCTTCCCGGTGCCGAGCCCGACAAGCGCGCCCAAGAGATCCACGAGCTCATCGGCACGAAGCCGGACGAGATCCTCCGCATATCCGCCAAGGAAGGGCGCGGCGTCCCCGAGCTGCTCGAGGCGGTCGTGCGGCGGGTCCCCGCCCCCCGCGGGGATCACGAAGCCCCGTTGCGCGCGTTGATCTTCGACTCCTATTACGACCGGTACCGCGGTGCGATTCCGTCGATCCGGGTTGTGGACGGCATCATCAAACCGGGAATGAAAGTTGCGTTCGGCGCGCACCGCGACGACGTCTACGAGGTCGACGAAGTCGGATATCTCCAGCTAGGGCCTAAGCCTACGGAGCAGCTCGAGGCGGGAGAGGTCGGCTACCTTGTGGCCAACGTCCGCGGCGTGCGGGAGATCAGACCAGGCGACACGGTGTTCGATGCCGAGCATCGAGACGTCGCGCTCCTGCCCGGGTACCGCAACATCCAGTCGATGGTCTTCGCGGGACTCTATCCGACCAACGCCGAGCAGTACGAGGAGCTCCGCGACGCGCTGGCGAAGTTGCAGTTGAACGACGCGTCGCTCCACTACGAGCCCGAGACGTCGGTCGCCCTCGGCTTCGGGTTTCGGTGCGGGTTCCTCGGCTTGCTGCACATGGAGATCGTGCGCGAGCGGCTCGAGCGCGAGTTCGACCTCGACCTCATCAGTACCGTTCCCAACGTCGAATACCACGTCTATCGCACCGACAGCACGATGGAGCTGGTCGAAAACCCGAGCCTCCTGCCGCACGGCTCGACTGTCGATCGGATCGAGGAGCCTTACGTCAAAGCCCGCATTTTCGTGCCGGCCGACTATATCGGCGGCATCATGAAGCTCGGGCAGGAACGTCGCGGCGTGTACCGCGGGATGCAGTATCTCGATCCCACGCGCGTCGAATTCGACTGGGAATTCCCGTTGGCTGAGATCATTCTCGACTTCTACGACAAGCTGAAAACGATTTCACGCGGCTACGCGTCGCTCGATTACGAATTCCTCGCGTATCGCCCCGGGGAACTGGTGAAGCTCGACATGCTCCTGAACGGCGAAGCGGTGGACGCGTTCAGCGTCATCATCCATCGCGACAAGGCCTACGAATGGGGACGCAAGATCGCCGAGAAGCTGAAGGATCTGATTCCGCGCCAGCTGTTCGAGGTGGTCATCCAGGCGGCGATCGGGACGAAGGTGATCGCGCGCCAGTCGATCCGGCCGCTGCGCAAGAACGTCACCGCCAAGTGCTACGGCGGCGACGTCACGCGCAAGCGCAAGCTGCTCGAGAAGCAGCGCGAGGGAAAGAAGCGGATGAAGCAAGTCGGGACGGTCGAAATCCCTCAGGAAGCCTTCCTGGCGGTGCTCCAGGTTGAATAGCGTCGTCGTTCAGACCGCCTTCCTCGGCGATGTCGTTCTGACGACGCCGCTGCTGGCGGCGGTCGCAGCGCGGCACGGACCAGTCGATGTCGTAACCACGCCGGTCGCCGCGCCGCTGCTCGAAACGCACTCCGCCGTTCGCCAGGTGATCCCCTACGACAAGCATCGTAGCGACCGCGGCTGGGCCGGCCTCCGCGCGATGGTGCAGAGACTCAAGACTGAAAAGTACGATCGCGCTTATCTGCCGCATCAGTCGCTCCGTACGGCTTCCCTAGCCCTGCTGGCCAGTATCCCATCCCGAATTGGCTTTGCCGGCACCTGGTCCTTCCTCTATACAGAATCCCGCCGGAAGCCCGCCGAGGGCCATGAAAGCGACCGTCTCTTGGCCCTCGCGGATGAGGCCCCGGCCGCCTATCCTCCCCAACTGCGGCCCACACCTATGGATGTGCAGGCAGCGGCCGATCTGCTCGAAGGGGCGGGCATTGGCTACGCGACGCCGCTGATCGCAATCGCGCCCGGCTCGATTTGGGGCAGCAAGCGCTGGCCGTACTACGCGGAGCTGGCCGCCGCACTGGCGAGCACATTCGCGGTCGCCGCGGTGGGCGGCCCGGACGATGTCAGTTTGGGCGATCAGATCGCTCGGGCCGTCGACGCATCCGGTGGTCGGGCCGTCAATGCCTGTAGCAAGCTGACGCTGCGGCAGTCGGCTGCGTTGATCGGCCGAGCAGCACTCGTCGTCACGAATGACAGCGCGCCACTGCATCTGGCGACTGCAGTCGGAACTCCCGTCGTCGCGGTGTTCGGTCCCACCGTGCCGGAGTTCGGATTCGGTCCATTGCGCGCGGGGGACGTGTCGTTAGGAATCGACGGACTGCAGTGCCGGCCGTGCTCGGCGCACGGACCGCCAGCGTGCCCATTGGGCCATCATCGCTGCATGCGCGAGCTGACCGTCGAAGCCGTACTCGCCGCAATCGAGGAGACTGGTGCGCTACGTCGTCGGCGTTGATGTCGGGGGAACGAATCTCGTAGCCGGAACCGTCGCGGAGGACGGCTCCGAGATCCTCGGCGTCGTTTCCGAGCCCACGATGCCGGCCCAAGGCGCCGACGCCGTCATCTCGCGAATCGTGAAGCTCGCAAAGGCGTCCATTGCCGAGTCGGGGAAAAAAGTCGAGGGCGTGGGCATCGGCTCGCCGGGGCCGCTCAACACCAAGACCGGCATCGTGCTGCTGACCCCGAACCTCGGCTGGACGAACATGCCGCTCCGCGATCGCGTCAGCGAGGGGCTCGGCCTGCCCGCGACGCTCGATAACGACGCCAACTGTGCGATCTTCGGCGAGTGGTGGCGGGGTGCGGCGCGCGGCTCGAAATACGTCATCGGTCTCACGCTCGGCACCGGCATTGGCGGCGGCATCGTCATCGATGGCGAGATCTACCACGGCGTGACGGACGTGGCGGGGGAATTCGGGCACGTCACGATCGATGCCAACGGACGCCGCTGCAAATGCGGCAACTACGGTTGCATCGAGGCCTATGCGTCGGGGCCGGCGATCGCGGAGCGTGCCATCGAAGGGATCGCGTCGGGTGTCGACACGTCGTTGGGACAGTACGTGAAAGGCGACCTGACCAAGCTCACCGCGCAAATCGTGTACGAGGCCGCGAATGATGCCGACGAATGGGCGCTCGAGGTCGTGCGGGAAACCGCAGCGCTCCTCGGCGCGGCCGTGGCCGGTTTCATCAATATCTTCAATCCCGAGGTCGTCGTGATCTGTGGCGGCGTCACGCAGGCCGGAGACAAGCTGTTCAATCCGCTGCGCAGCGAAGTCAAGCGACGCGCGTTCAAGCCGGCTTGGGAAGCCTGCAAGATCGTGCCGGGCACGCTTCCCGGCACCGCCGGCGTATTCGGGGCGGCCGCGGTGTTCCTTCAAAAGCATTGGGGACTCCGCTGAAGCGACTCGGTGTGATCGGGTCGATGGTCTGGGATACGATCCACGGACGTGATCCCGCACAGGCCGCCGTGCAGGAGTGGGGCGGCATCTCCTACGCGCTCGCGGCGCTCGACGCCACACTTGCCGACGACTGGCAGATCGTACCGCTCATCAAGGTGGGCCGCGACCTAGCGACGAGAGCGAACGAGTTTCTCCGCAGTCTCAGACGCACGACGCACGACGCACGGTTTATTGAAGTGCCCGAGGCCAACAACCGCGTAACGCTACGCTACGAATCGCTCGAGCGGCGCTGCGAGCAGATGACGGGCGGAGTCCCGCCGTGGACGTGGCCCGAGCTGGGACCATTGGTGCGCGATCTCGACGCGCTGTACGTCAATTTCATCTCCGGCTTCGAGATGAATCTCGAAACAGCGCAGCTGCTGCGCCGCGGCTTTCCCAGATTCATGTACGCCGACTTGCACAGCCTCTTCCTGGGCAAGCAAGCAGATGGGATGCGCGTGCCACGTGCATTGCCGCAGGCACCCGCCTGGTTCGGCTGCTTCGACGTCATCCAGCTCAACGAAGATGAAATGAGCCAGCTCGGCAGCGATCCGCTGGCGATTGCCGCGGACGCGTTGCGCCAGGGCTGCCGCACGCTGTGCGTGACGTTGGGCGGACGGGGTGCGGCGTACTTTACGGGCGAGCCGATTCGGACCGCGCGCATTCCGGCTCCCGCAATTCATCCGCCAGCGTTCGCACAGGAAAACGATCCGACCGGCTGTGGCGACGTCTTCGGCGGCACCGTTGCCGCGGCCCTGGTCGGCGGTGCGTCGCTCGAGGAGGCACTGCGCGCCGGCACGCAGCTCGGCACCCGGAACCTGAGCCACCGCGGGGCGACCGGCCTCCGCGATCACCTGCTGGGCAAGCTCTCCGTGGCATGACGCGACTCGTCGAAGTGCCGACGCAGTTCGACGATCGCTCCTTTGACCAGTTCGCCGCGGCATACGCGCAGGCGCACGACGGCGAGCGCCTCCTCTTCGACGCACATGCAGCCGAGTGGGCATCGCCCTATGGACTGGTAGGCCTGCTCGCGGCCGGGGAAGCGGCCGCGCACAAGGGCGAGCGGCCGCTGCTCACGGCGCCGGCGAATCCCGACGTTGTGAGCTACTGGGCGCGCGCCGGCTTCTTCCGCGAAGCCGCCGACCTGTTCGAGATCCACGGCAAGGTGCCGAAGACGAAACCGGCGGTTGAGAGCGACGTGCTCCTGCCCGTGACGCCCGTGCGCGCCGCGGAGGATGTGCACGCCGTTGTGAGCACGATCCAGCAGCGCGCGTCCGCAATCCTCAGCTCGGAGCTGGGACTCGATCCGAAAGCGACGATGGGCTTCGCTATGGCGCTTTCGGAGTCTTGTCAGAATATTGTGGAGCACGCGGGCACCGGCGGCTGGGTTGCGGTGCAAGCGTACAACTGGCGGCGCAAGCTGGCGCGTCGTGTGGTGGTGATCGCGGTCGCGGACGCCGGCGTTGGCTTTCGGCATTCTCTGGAGTCGACGCAGGCCAAGCGCTTTGGCGACCGTTGGGGCGACGCGGCGGCGCTGGAAGCGGCCCTCGTTCAAGGCGTGAGCCGGTTCCGCGATCCAGGCAGAGGACAGGGCCTCGCCGGGATCAGACGCTATCTCGCCCGTTGGGACGGCAAGATCGCGATTCGCAGCGGCACCGCCCGCATCGCCATCGTGCCACGGTGGGACGACGACGTACCGCTCAAAGACGCGCTGCCTGCTTTTCCCGGATCGCAGGTGTTGCTCATCATCCCGGAGCTAGAGACCGAGAAAGGGTCGTCGAAGCGGTGATTCCTCACATCATGGTGCAGGCAGTGCTCCAGCAGGCGGTGGCCGGCTTTTACACCGACCTGGTTACTCGTCCCACCGGCCGCGCGGTTCGCGAAAACATCGAGCGGGAGCTGCTTCCGGGCATGATTGCCGTGATGGATTTCACCGGTGTGGGCTGCCTCGATTATTCCTGCGCCGACGAGATCGTCGCCAAGCTGGTGCGCGATAGAGTGAAGATGTTGCTGCTACGCGGCCTGACGGACGCACATCGCGAGGCCATCGAGCCGGTGCTGGCAGGCGCGGGCCTGGCTGTCTTGTACGAGCGACCGGACGGAGTGCTGGAAGGGTTGGGCGCCAGTGAACCGGCGCCGGCGCTGCTCGATGAGCTCGTGGCGCGGCGGCTCGCGGCTCGGAATCCCGGAGGCTCCATCAGACTCACCGCGGCGTGAAACGCCGTCGTCTGGGTCTGTCGACTCGCGCCATTCACGGCGACCCCAAAGCCCGCCCCGATTGGACCGCCGTAGCCCCGCCGCTCTACCAGAGCTCCACCTTCACGAATCCGGTCGGATCGACCGCCGAAGTCCTTTACAGCCGCTACGGCAATAATCCCAATCAGGTCGACATCGGCCGACGGCTGGCGCTGCTCGAGGGCGCCGACGCGGCGCTGTTTCTCGCGAGCGGCATGGCGGCCGCCGCGCTCGCGCACCTCGCGGTGCTGCGTCCCGGCGATCATCTGCTCGCGAGCGAATGGATCTATGGCGGCGTGTACCGGCTGTTTCGCGAGGAATTCGGGAAGCTGGGCATCGACGTCTCGTTCGTGAATCCCACGCAGTCGCGCACCTGGAAGCGCGCGATGCGCAAGACGACCCGCGCGGTCTTTCTCGAAACGCCGACCAATCCGCTGATGCGCGTGATCGATCTCGAGCCAATCGCCGCGCTCTGCAAGGAAGAGGGACTCGCGCTGATCGTGGATTCGACGTTCGCGTCGCCGGTGAACTTTCGACCACTCGAGCACGGCGCCGACATCGTCATTCACTCGGCGACGAAATACCTGAACGGCCACACGGATGTGATCGCCGGTGTCGTGGCGGGCACCGATCAAGTCGTCGAAGAAGTGCGGCGCCTGATGCAGGTGTGGGGGCAAGCGATCGATCCGTTCGCCGCCTGGTTGATCGACCGCGGGTTGCGCACCCTGATCGTGCGCGTCCAGCGCCAGAACGAGATCGGGATGGCCGTCGCCGAGTGGTGCGCGAAACAGGACGCGATCACCAAGGTGCACTATCCCGGGTTGCCGGCCCATCCGGATCACGAGCTCGCCAAGAAGACGCTGGCAGGCTTCGGCGGGATGTTGGGCATCGAGCTCAAGGGCGGGGTGCGGGCGGCCGAGCGGTTCCTCAAGTCGCTGACGATCGCGGCGCATGCGCCGAGCCTCGGTGGCGTCGAGACGCTGGTTTCCGAACCGCGGCTCACGTCGCACGCGAGTCTCACGGCGGAACAACGCGCGCAGGCTGGCATTCCCGACGGATTCCTGAGATTTTCCCTGGGACTGGAGGATCCCGATGATCTCATCGCGGACTTCGCCCAGGCTCTGGCGCGGCACTAAGTGATCAAGTTCACCAACGTCTTCAAGGCCTTCCCCAAGGGCGGCCTGGCGCTGAAGGACATCTCGTTCCACATCGCCAAGGGGGAATTCGCGTTTCTCACCGGCCATTCCGGCGCGGGCAAATCCACCGTCATGAAGTTGATCTACGCCGAGGAACGTCCCACCTCGGGAGAAGTACGTGTCTCCGGATACAACGTGAATGAGATGCGCCCGCGCGATGTCCCCCTGCTCCGCCGCAGGCTCGGGATCGTCTTCCAAGACTTCCGGCTGCTCGAAGACCGTACTGCCGAGGAGAACGTCGCCTTCGCGCTCGAGGTGACCGGCGCACGCTCGTCCACGATCGGTGCCCGGGTGATGCGCGTGCTCACGCAGGTCGGTCTTGCCGCCAAAGCGCAGGCCTATCCGCGCGAGCTGTCCGGCGGCGAGCAGCAGCGCGTCGCGATCGCGCGCGCGCTCGTGAACGAGCCGACGGTGCTGCTCGCGGACGAGCCCACCGGCAATCTCGACGAGCGGGCCACGCGCGGCGTCTTCCAGCTGCTGCGCGACATCAACGCCAGCGGCACCGCGGTCGTCATGGCGACGCATGACCTGGACATCGTGCGGCAGGCGCCGTACCGCGTGATCGAGCTCCAGGAAGGCGCACTCGTCTACGATTCCGCCGTCGATGAGCCGCGCGATCAGGTGGCCGCGCCGTGAACCTCACCTTCCGCGAAGCGATGCTGACCTTCAAGCGGGCGCCGCTGCTCTCCGCCCTCTCGGTGACCACCATCGCGTTCTCGCTGTTCGTCCTCGGCTTGTTCGGTCTCGTGGTCGTGAACCTTCAGGACGCGTTGCACAGCGTCGAAGAACGCGTCGAGATCGTCGCCTACATCCTTCCCGGCACGCCCATCGAGGCCACCGCGCAGGCGCTGAAGGACGTCGAGGCGTTCCCCGAAGTCCAAACCGCGACCTACGTGTCGGAAGAAGAAGCCCTCACCCGCGCCCGCGCCGAGCTGGTCGAATTCCGCGACGTGCTGCGGGAGCTGGAGCGCAATCCCCTGCCCGCGTCGATCGAGGTCAAGCTGAAGCCCGGGTTTCGCGACGCCGATCATGTCGCGCCCGTGGCGGAGCGGATGAGTGGCTTCGGCTTCGTGGACGACGTCCGTTTTGGGCGAGACTGGGTCGAGCGGCTCGACCGGCTGCGGCAGTTGGCGGCGGCAGTGGGCATTGTCGTCGGTGCCGCGTTCGCCGTCGTGGCGATCATCATCATCGGCACGACGATTCGCATGGCAGTGCTGCAACGCAGCCGTGAGATCGCCATCATGCGACTGGTCGGCGCGACCAACGGTTTCATCCGCCGGCCGTTCCTGCTGCAGGGCGCGATCAAGGGACTGCTGGGTGGCGCGGTCGCACTCGGCCTTTCGTTCGCTGCTTATCTGCTCATCAATCGCTACCTGCTGCAGTCGTCGTTCTTCACGCAAGAAGAAGCGATCGCGATCGTGGCGTTTGGCGCGCTCATCGGGCTCCTGGGAAGTGCTACCAGCGTTGGACGTCACCTGAAACGGGTATGAAACGGGGAAGCGGGAAAGGGGATGGGGGAAGGCTACTTCTCGGGGCGATCGTGATTACGTGCCTTACCCTTCCCGCCTCCCTCTTCCCCCTTCCCCTGTTCGGTCAGGCCCGTCCCACCTACCAGCAGCAGATGCAGGAGAACCAGCAGCGCCTCGAGGGCATCCGCCGCGAGCGTTCGGAAGTCGAGCAAGAGCTGGCGCGGCTCAGGACCCAGGCGCACTCGCTCTCCGATGAAATCTCCAACATCGAACAGCAAAAGCAGAGCACCAACCGCATCGTGAACGAGCTTGACCGGCAAATCACCGGTCTGGGCGGACAGATCGATCAGATCACGGTGGATCTGTTGATCGCGCAGGACGCGTTACTGGAAAAGAGCGCCGTCCTGGAGCGGCGACTGGTCGACATCTACAAGCGCGGCGCGCTCTACAGTTGGCAAGTGCTGTTCGCGGCTGAGAGCTTCGGTGATCTGCTGTCACGCTACAAGTACTTGTACCTCGTGAGCCGGCAGGATCGCCTGCTCACCAACGACATGCACAAGCTGCGCGATCGGGTCGCGCGCCAACGGCAGCTGCTCGTCGACGCGCGCGAAGCGCTCGCGCGGCGCAAGCACGAGCGCACCGGAGAGCTGGACCGCTACCTCGCCCTCGAACGGGAACGGCAGACGAGCTTGCGGGAGACACGGCGCAGCGCGCGCCAGGCCGAGCAGCGGCTGTCCCGGCTCGACAAGGACGAGCGTTCGCTCAACGACCGGATCGAGGCTTTGGAACGCGCGCGCCGTGAGGCGGAGGCGCGGGGAGCTACCGCGACAACCGGCTCGATCAGCACCGCGGACCTGGGTGGACTCGACTGGCCCGTCGACGGCCGGATCATCTATCCCTTCGGCACGACCACGGGTCCGAACAACACGCGCATCCCTCGTCACGGGATCGGCATCAAGGCCCCCGTGGGCGCTCCGGTGCGCGCCGTCGCCGCCGGCACGGTGAGCCTGGCCGGGCCACTGGGTCTCTATCTCACGACAGTCCTGCTCGATCACGGCGGCGGCTATTACACCTTTTACGCCTATCTGAACGACGCAACGGTGCGACAAGGCGACCACGTGCTGAGGGGTCAGGTGATCGGCCACGTCGGCGGCGAATCGAGTGACGAGGGTCCGCATCTGCATTTCGAGATTCGCGGCCAAGGCGGCATCGCGCTGGATCCCGGCAATTGGCTGCGCGCTCCCCGCCCCCGGCGCTAGCGGTCGCGGCACTTGCGCTGCTCGCGGCCGCGGCGTGCGGGCATGCCGGCAATACCCTTCGTGTGGCCGGTACCGTGGAGATCCGCGAGGTGCGGCTCAGCCCACTCGCGTCTGGCCGCCTGCAGCGCCTGCTCAAGGACGAGGGCGACAGTGTGCGCGTCGGCGACACCGTCGCCGTGCTCGAGCAACCGGGCCTCGACGCGCTGATCGAGCAGCGCCGCGCGCTGGCTGACGCGGCTGCCACGCGAACGGCCGAGATCCGCGCCGCTGAAGCCGACAGCGCGCGCGCCGCGAACGATCTCGCGCGGGCTCGGGTCTTGCGCGTGCAGGGCATCGCCTCCCCGCAGGAGCTCGATCGGTTACAGACCACGGCTGCCGCCGCGGCGGCGCGCCTGCAATCGGTGCGGGCCGCCGTCCGTGAGTCGCAAGCGGCGCGCGCGGCCGCCCAGGCCACCGAAGCCATTCGCGATCAGCTCGTGCTGCTCGCTCCGGCGGACGGCATCGTGCTGACGCGCTTCGCGGAGCGTGGGGAGGTCATCGCCGCCGGTGTACCGGTTGTGGCGATCGGCGTGGTGCGCAGTCCCTGGGTGCGCGCCTACATCGGGGAGCGCTACGTCGCCCGCATAAAACCCGGCCTCACGGTGCGGATCCGCGCCGATGGCTACTCCGACAGCACGTTCACCGGACACATCACCGAAATCGCACCGCGCGCGGAATTCACGCCGCGCGCAGCGCTCACCGAGCGCGAGCGCGCCGATCTCGTGTTCGGAATCAAGGTGTCGATCGATGATTCCAGCGGACGACTCAAGGCCGGCATGCCGGTCCAAGTACAAAACATCTCACCCGGCGCTTCGGCGCCGTCGTCGCGGTACGCGACCTCAATCTTCAGATCGTCAAGGGCGAAGTCTTTGGATTGCTCGGCCCCAACGGCTCGGGAAAGACCACGACCATCCGAATGTTGTGCGGACTACTCGCGCCATCGGAGGGAACCGCGATCGTGGCCGGCGTCGACGTCCGCGAGGCTCCCGATCGCATCAAAGAGCTGATCGGATACATGTCGCAGCGCTTCGGGCTCTACGAAGATCTGACCGTGGCCGAGAACATGGATTTCTATGCCGGGATCTACGGCCTCGAAGGACCGAGCAAGCGCGGACGGATCGCCGAGGTCGTCTCGTTCCTCGGACTCGATCGGCGCCTTGGTCAGCTCGCCGGGACGCTCTCCGGCGGCTGGAAGCAGCGCCTCGCGCTCGCCTGCTCGATGATGCATCGGCCACCGGTGCTATTCCTCGATGAGCCGACCGCGGGCGTGGATCCCGCGGCCCGACGTGGGTTCTGGCAGACGATCCACAGCCTTGCCGCACAAGGCACGACCATCATCGTGACGACGCATTACATGGATGAAGCAGAACACTGTAGCCGGGTCGCGCTGCTCAGCCAAGGCCATCTCATCGCGCTCGGCCATCCCGATGAGGTCGCGGCGCAGGTCGGCCAGGGCGCGATCAGGAGCGGGACGAACAGGAGCAGGCGTGAAGCGCTTCGGTCCGATGTTTCGCAAGGAATTCATCCAGATGCGCCGGGACCGCCTCACGCTCGGCATCATGACCGGCATCCCGGTGATTCAGCTGCTGCTGTTCGGGTTCGCGATTCAGACCGATGTGCGCCACATCCCGACGGTGGTGTTCGATGAGTCGCGCACCCCGACGAGCCGCGATGTGATCGCGGCGTTCGAGAATACCGGCAACTTCCACATCGTGGCGCACGTCGATGGACGCGATGCGCTCAACGACTGGATCGCGCGTGGCGACGCGCAGGCCGGGATCGCCATCCCGCACGACTTCCCGCGCGACCTGGCGCGTGGCACCACGGCAACCATCCAGGTCATCGTGGACGCGTCCGATCCGCTGTCATCGCAGGCAGCGCTGGCCGCAGCAGCGGGCGTCGCGCAGGTGCGCAATCTTGCGATCCTCTCAGCGGCGGCGAATCGGACCGAACTGCCGCTCGAGACGCGCGTGCGCCCGCGCTACAACCCCGGGCTGCGCAGCCCGAACTACATCGTGCCGGGACTGGTCGGCGTGATCCTCACGATCACGATGGTGCTCGTCACGGCGATGGCGATCGTCCGCGAACGCGAACGCGGCACGCTCGAGCAGCTCATCGTCACGCCGATCACCAAGACCGAGCTGATGCTCGGCAAGATCGCGCCGTATGTGGGTGTGGGCCTGATTCAGATGACGACTGTCTTGCTGCTCGGCAGATTCGTGTTCGACGTCCCGCTGACCGGCAACGTGCTGCTGCTCTACGCCATCGCGCTCGTGTTCGTCGTGGCGAGCCTCGGCCTCGGCCTGTTCGTGTCGACGCTCGTGAAGACGCAGCAGCAGGCGATGCAGGCCGCCTTCTTTTTCGTGCTGCCGAACATCCTCTTGTCGGGATTCATGTTCCCGCGCCAGGCAATGCCGACGCTGTTCCAGTGGATCGGTGCCCTATTGCCCCTGACGCACTTCCTGAAGGTGCTGCGTGGCATTCTGTTGAAGGGCGTCGGGGTTCCGGAGCTGTGGCGCGAGATGGTGATCCTGCTCGTGTTCGCGGCCGCGCTGATCGCGCTCGCGGTGCGGCGCTTTCAGAAGACGCTCGACTAACTCGCTTCCCCGGCGATCGCGATGTGATCGGGTGCTCCGCCCTTGGCCGATTGGAGCGCCCCTTCGCCCAGCGTGAACAGGTCCTCGGGTCGCAGCGCCTCACTGTGGGGATATGCGATCACGCCGGCCGAGATGGCTGGGGCCTTCGCGGGCCCCAGGTCGGCGAAGGTATGGCGGGCAAAAACCTGCCGCAGCCGCAGGACGAAATGGCGCGCTCCCGGCCCATCGGTTTCCGGGAGCACGCAGGCGAATTCATCACCGCCGTAGCGCGCCACGAAATCGGGCGCGCGAATCTCGCGCTGCAGGATCGAGCCGATTTCTCCCAGCACCCGGTCACCGGCGGCTTGGCCCAACCGCTCGTTGATCTCGCGCAGCTGCTCGATGTCGATCAGCACGAGGGAGAAATGGAGCGAATACCGCCGCGCCCGCTCGAACTCATCCCGCATGCGACGATCGAGGGCATCGAGTGAAGCGCAACCGGTCAGCTCGTCCGTCGTCCCTGCGCTGATCTGCCGGCGATACATGGCCGAGCGCCGCTCCTCGTTTTCGAGAACGCGCGCGGCCGCCTGCGCGATCGTGTTGGCGAACGCAACGTCCTCTGGCCGGAGCTGAGGATCGCCCTTCTCCGTCCGGAGGAAGAACACGCCCGCCGCACGGCCCTGCACAAACACGGGCAGCGCCACGGCCGATTGCACGTTGACGTCGATCTGCTGCCGGCTCCAATGTTGGCGGATCGCGGCGAACAGCGGATGGTTGTGGACGTCCTGAATGATGACCGGCCGCTCGGTGCGGATCGCCTCCTGGATCTCGGGATAGCGCTCGAGATCGACCCGCAGATCGCGGATCGCCGGGTTTTCGTAAACCGCAACCACGCGGCCTTTGTCTTCACCCGGCGCCGTGAGCACGAACGAGCAGTGCGACAGCCCGAACGCCTGGCCGACCCGGCGCACCAATGTCTGAAAGATTTCGTCGGCACGCAGCGCCGCCGAGACTTCCTGGAAGATGTCGAACAGGAGATCGCGCGCGCGCAGCGCCTCCTGCGCTTCGTGCACTTCCGAGCGCACGTGGACGTGCGCATCCAGCCGGGCGCGCAGCTCGGGCAGATGCACGGGCGCGATCAGCGCGTCGCGCGCGCCCGCGAGCAACGCCTCCGTGGCCGCCTCCGCACCGCCGTCGACGACAATCACGAACACGGGGGCACCGCCGTAGGCCGGACGACCGATGAGCGCGCGCACCTCATCGGCGAGATTCTTGATCCCTCGCGGGGGCGTGTAGAGCACCAAGTCGGGCGGCGATTGGGAGGGTTCTTCGGCGACCTGAAATCCGCCGCGCACCAGCAACCGCTCGAGTCCTTCCGGTCGAGCCGCGGGATTGCCGATCAGGAGGATGCGGTGACGAACCAAGTCCGGCAGAAGCCGTCTCCCGCGCTGGGGGCGGGCCCAAGCTATAGTTCAGCACATGCACCTGCAAGCACATCCCGCGCCGGAAACACTCGGCGCGCGCACGCGCATGGTCATGCGGCAGCTCGCGGGCCGCGGCGTGCGTGATCAGCGGGTGCTGGCGGCGATGCGTTGGGTACCGCGCGAATGGTTCTTGCCGCCACATCTTGCGGGAGACGCGTACAGCGACGCTCCACTCCCGATTGGCAGCGGGCAGACGATTTCCCAACCCTACGTTGTTGCACTCATGACCGAACAGCTGCAGCCTAAACGCACCGATCGCATACTGGAGATCGGGACGGGGTCGGGCTATCAGACCGCGATCCTCGCGCGGCTCGCCTCGGGCGGGAAAGTCTTCACGATCGAACGGTTACCCGATCTGCTGGTCGAAGCCGAAGAGCGGTTCCGCCGCCTCGGTCTCACGAACATCGAAACTCGGCTCGGCGATGGCGCACCGGGCTGGATCGAAGAGCAGCCGTTCGACGGAATCATCGTGGCCGCCGCGGCACCTCGGATCCCCGCGCCCCTGGCCGATCAACTCGCGCCGGGCGGTCGACTGGTCATCCCGGTCGGTGACCTCGCCTCGCAAGAACTGGTCATCCTCCAACGACCCGCGAGCGGCGAGGGAGAAGGCCTGACGCAGCGTCAGATGGGAGGGGTCCGGTTCGTGCCGCTCATCTCCCGACTCGCCTTCACGGAAGAGCTCTGATGTTGGGTGCGCATGTGTCGAGCCGGGGCGGTGTTGCAGCTGCCCCCGAGCGGGGCGCCGAGCTGCGGGCGACGGCCATCCAGCTCTTTACCAAGACGCCGAATCAGTGGCGGGAACCTGCGCTCGCAGACGAGCATGTCGGGCGCTTCAGGGATGCGGTCGCGCGTCATCGGCTCCAAATGGTCGTCGCGCACGACAGTTATCTCATCAATCTCGCTTCTCCTGATCCCGTTTTGCGCGCGCGGAGCCTCGAGAGCTTCAAACGGGAGTTGGAGCGCTCGCGAGTGCTGGGACTGCGCGCGGTTGTTTCCCATCCCGGGAACTACATGGACGACCGGGATGCCGGCCTCGAGCGCAACGCGCGCGGGTACGCGGAGTGTCTCACCGCGGTGAGCGGCGATCTGCAGGTCTGGATCGAAGGCACCGCGGGGTCAGGGACGGCGCTGGGCGCGCGGTTCGAGGATCTCCGTGCCCTCCGCGACGGCTTGCCGCCCGATGTCAGGAAACGGGTGGGTTTCTGTTTGGATACGGCGCATCTGCATGCGGTCGGTTACGATCTGGCACACATCGAGCGCGTGTGGGAGGAATTCGATCGCGTGGTCGGCTTCGAGCTCTTGAAGTGTCTGCATCTCAACGACTCACGCGCGGCGGCGGGGTCTCGCGTCGATCGCCATGAATGGATTGCGGAGGGTCGCATCGGGGCAGAACCGTTTCGACGCATTATGCGGGATCCCGCGCTGGCGAGCGTGGTGAAGATCATCGAGACCCCAAAGCGCGATGACCCGTTGCGCCACGACCGCCGGATGTTGCGGCGCTTGCGGGCTTATGCTAGGGGCAACGTTCGCCGCCCGGTCAGAGTATAATGAAGGGCCAATGAAACGCTTCGGCTTCGCCGTACTCCTCGCAGTGCAGGCCCTCGCCGGCGGCGCGGTCTCGCTCGCGCATGCCCGCGATGTGCTGGTCGCGCCGGCCGGCGTCGAAACACGTCACAGCAGCCGCTGCGCGATTCTGCACGACGAGCTCCGTTGCGCCCTGTGCCACTATGCGGGCACGCGGGTGGTCGCGCAGCACACGATCGTCAACTTGTCCGCACCCGTTGCCCGGGCGCTGCTCGTGCCGGTCCAGTTCGTCCCCGTGGTTACGGCGGCGGTTCGATTCACCCCTCCCCCGCGAGCACCTCCGTCAGTTCTCTCCTGAATCAGTAGCGCGCGCTCCGCACGTCGCGGAGCGTTGGAGCTTCGCAGTACTCACGGAGAGGACATCGATATGACACGTACGTACAGCGCGGCGCTGGTTCTGGCCGCGTGCCTCGCGGCACCAGCTGCTGCGCAGCAACCGTCGCAACGCCAAATGGACTCGCTTGCCGCCCAGGTGCGCGCGCTGCGGGCGAAACTCGACAGCGTGCTCGCTGGCCTCGCACGCCGGCCTGCGCCGGCTGCGACCGCCGCCGCGGCGGCGCCACCGGGCGATGATCTCGCGGCGTTGCGAGCGGCGGCAGTCCAGGCAGCAGGGGGCGACACGATCCATCGCGGAGATACAATCCCGACGCAGTTCGTGGGGCGCGAACGCAATCAGGCCCAGCTCAATCCCGAGATCGGCGTGACGGGCGACGTCCGCGGGTATGCGACCGCGCGTGGCATCCAGCGAAACAACTTCGACCCGCGCGAGTTCGAAATCGGTTTCCAGTCAGCGCTCGATCCGTATTCGCACACCAAGATCTTTATCAGCCTCGAGGGCGGCCACGTCATTGTCGAGGAAGGGTACGCCTACTGGACCGGGCTGCCCGGGCACATTCGGCTCGACCTCGGCAAGTTCCGTCAGCAGTTCGGTGAGCTGAACCGTTGGCATCTGCACGCAGTGCCCGAGACCGAGTATCCGCTGGCCATCACGACCTACCTGGGCGATGATGGACTATCAGGAACCGGACTATCACTGTACCGCGCGTTCGGCAGGTTCGGAACGCACGAGCTCACCGCACAGCTGACCCGCAGTGCGAGCGATTCCGAGTTGTTCGGCAACGGCGGGAGGCCGACCTATCTCGTCCACCTGCTCAACTTCTGGCAGCTCGGTCATGCGACCTACATGCAAATCGGCGGCACCGGGCTGTATGGCACGCGGCCCGATTCCGCGTTGCGGACCACGGTCGGTGGCCTTGAGTTCCGCTTTACCTGGCGCCCGCCAGCCCGCGCGCTCTACCGCGAGTGGACGGTACGCGCAGAGATGCTGGCGCTGAAGAAAGAACGCGCGGGGTCGGGGCCCACGCGTCTCGGCGGCTATGTCAGCTCGACGTACCGCCTCAACCAGAGATTCATCCTCGGTGCTCGCTACGACTATGTCGAATCGCCTGACGTCGGAATCATCACCAGAGAATTGATCCCCTCGCTTACCATGTGGCAAAGCGAGTGGGTGTTCTTACGCGCGCAATACCAATGGCGCCGCGTGGCGAATGCCACCGCGGACCACCAGCTCGCGCTGCAGGCCGTCTGGGCCATTGGACCACACAAACACGAGACGTACTGACATGCTCTCTATCATTTCGCTGTTACTCGGTTTCGCCGGCCATCCTACCCCGGCTGCCGCGCCGGTGAAGGTCGTGACGTCGCTCACGACGTACGCCTCCGTCGCCCGCGAAATCGTCGGCGACCGCGGCCGCGTGAGCTCGATCGCCGTGGGCGACGAGAATCCGCACTACGTCCAGCCGAAGCCGAGCTTCGTGCCGACGCTCGCGCAAGCGGATCTGTTCGTGACCACCGGGCTCGATCTCGAGCTCTGGGTCCCGGCACTCCTCGACAAAGCGAATAATGCGAAGATCGTCGAAGGTGGGCCGGGGTACGTCGCCGCCTTCCAGGGCGTGCCGCTCCTCGATGTCCCCGCGAACCTGTCGCGCGCGCAGGGCGACATCCACGTGTATGGGAATCCGCACATTTGGACCGACCCGCTCAACATCGTGATCATCGCGCGGAATATTCTGACCGGCCTGAAACGCGTCGCGCCGCAGGACGCAGATTATTTCACCGCGCGCGAAAAAGACTTCGAGGAGCGGATCTACCGCGCATTGTTCGGCGAAGATCTCGTGAAGCTGCTCGGCGGGACGACGCTGGCGGATCTCGATCGCCAAGGCAAGCTCTTCCCATTCCTGAACCAACAGCAGTATCAGGGCGCCCCGCTCTTGCGTCACCTCGGCGGTTGGCTGAAGCAGGGCCTGCCGTATCGCGGCAAGCTCGTCGCGTGCTACCACAAGGAATGGGACTACTTCTCGCGCGAATTCGAAATCACCTGTTTCGATTACATCGAGCCGAAGCCCGGCATTCCCCCGACGCCACGCCACGTCCAGGAAATCATTACGGCGATGCGCGATCAGCACATCCAGGTGCTGCTCTCGACGAACTACTACGACCGCAGTCAGGTGATGGACGTCGCACAGCGCACCAATGCGAAGGCGGTCATCGTACCGTCGAACACGGGCGGGGCGCCTGGCGTCGATACGTTCTTTGATTTGATGAATCTCTGGATGTCTGAGCTCACACGCGCGTTTGGCTCGCAGGAGGTACCGTGAGCGGCCTGCAGTTGATGCTGCCGCCCTTTGTAGCCTGCATGATCCTGGTGGCGATCCTCTCCTACCTTGGCCTGCACGTCATTGCGCGAGAAGTCATCTTTGTGGACTTGTCGCTCGCGCAGATGGCGGCGTTGGGCAGTTTGTCCGCACTGCTGATCCATGTTTCCCCTGATTCGCCATCGACCTATGTGTTCGCACTGCTGGCGACCGCCGTCGGCGCACTGCTATTCGCGCTGACGCGCACGTCGGGACGGACGGGCCGGGTGCCGCAGGAGGCGTTCATCGGGATCGTGTATGTCGTCGCCTCGGCTGCGGCTGTGCTCGTCGCCAACAAAGTTCCCGGCGGCGGCGAAGCAGTGGAAAAGACCCTGGTGGGCAGCCTGCTGTGGGTCACCTGGCCGACCATCGGAAAATTGGCGATCGCCTACGCGGCGCTGGGCGTTTTCCACTTCGCGCTGCGCAACCGCTTTCTCACGATCTCTTTCCATCCCGAACAGGCGGAGGCCGCAGGGTGGCGAATCCGGGGGTGGGACTTTCTCTTTTATCTCTCATTCGGTGTGGTCATCACGCTCGCGGTTCCGATCGCGGGCGTGTTGATGGTATTCAGCTTCCTTGTCGTGCCCGCGGTGATCGCAAATCTGTTCACCGCCGACAAGCGGAGGCTCACGGTGATCGCGTGGGGGACAGGCGCGCTCGCCTCCATCCTCGGCCTGTGGCTATCGTATACGCAAGATCTTCCTACAGGACCATTGATCGTTTGCATGTACGGCTTGCTGTTGGTGGGCGCGGTAGTCATCCGCAAGCTCGGGGTAGGAGAGAAAGCGGTCGTGCCCTGACGTCGACACGGCTAGTGACTTTCATGATCCTGGCATCAGCCGCCGGTCCGTCCGGCCGTCTGGCCGGCCAACTGTCGCTCCACGCATCGCTCGGGGCCCGCTACAGCACCACGCTGGTCAAGGATTCGGTCGTCGTTCCCATCGAGCTGCAGCCCACGCTTGCGCCAGTCGTCCAGCTCAGTGTGCGCGACGCCTTTCCGGGCCCGTGGACCGGTGACGCGACGCTCGACATCTCTCACGCGGGACTCGATCGCCGTGAAAGCGGCTCGAGCGTGAGCGCGGGATCCGCCACGAATGTCGCGCTCACGCTCGGCTTACGCCGCAGCCTGGGCCACGGTGTCGCGGCGCGCCTCGGATTCGGCGGTCTCATCTATTCGGCGAGCGCACCTGGTGTCTTCAACAACGGCAACGGCGGATTGATGCCGCTGGTATCGTTGACCGGTGCCTATGCGCCCCCCCTCCCGATCGCCGCGAGCCGTGGACTGGAGGTATCCGTGCAGTACGATCTGCATCGATTCATGACGCCGGCGCTCCGCAGCGTCGGCTTCAATCGCCCGCGGCCCATCCACCGGATCGCGATCGCGGTCAGCGCGCGCGTGTTGGGCCGATGAACGCCCGCGTC